>OHUK01000008.1_pt1 | contig 251175 bp, 204 predicted proteins | sample 1579201 | NCBI WGS metagenome assembly OHUK01 (sample SAMEA3879528, study PRJEB24766) | human gut metagenome | biome: human-associated habitat; feature: feces | place: USA | collected 1985/1987 | reverse complement strand
CCGTTACGCCCTCTTTTTCGGAAAACTGTTTTACCAGCCGAGAAAACATTGCTTCCGCCTACTCATTGAGGTCTGCAAGGTAATCGTTCAGCTTGCCGGTGGTCAGCAGCTCGGCATACAAGCTGACCTTGTGCTTGCGGATATACCTCAGGTGTCGCTGTCCCCAAATGCCGATGGGTCTGCCCTCCGGCTCGTCCTCTCCGGCAATCAGGTAGTAGTCCCCGACAAGCTCATAGTGCAAGCCTGTCCTTTCGTCTGTAATAAGTTTCTCCATTGTGTCGTCCTCCTTTAATTATAATATTGCTTCTCCGGCATTCTGCACGGATTGCTTACGGTGATAATAGAAGTTCTTTTCCAATTGTGCAAAGCACTTGACATTTCATTAAGGGATTTTTTTGATGATGATAATAAGGTTCTAATCAATGATCCACTGTCAACCAGAATATATAGACTCAACTCTGTACAAAGAGAGGCATTACTCGCCTTTCTAAATACTATAGATTAAGAAATTACAACGAAAAACACAGCACCATATAGATAACTCCCACTCATCTACATAGTGCTGTGTTTTAATTTTATATTTAATATCTTCTGCCTAGCGCCGTTTAAAAAAACACCATCTGCATTTTGAAAAAACACCAATTAATCGCCACAAAGTCATAAAATTACAAAAAATCACATCATTTTACATACATTTTTGGCTTTATTGATATGTAACGAATTTGGCTTAAATCCTTAGATTTTATGCGATCTCACCAGCTCCTACTCCCACTTATACGGTGTGAGCTGATAAACGTAATAATTGAGCCAATTCGCATACAAAGTGTTCGCGTGGCATCTCCACTTCTTCACTGGTTTCTTTTCAGGGTCGTTGTCCGGGTAATAATTCACTGGGATTTGTGGATTCAGGCCCTTGGCGAGGTCTCTGTGGTACTCCTGGTCAAGGGTCAGCACGTCATACTCAGGATGTCCTGTGACAAATATGTTCTTGCCACCGTCACCGATTATGAGGTACGGACCTGCCACGTCCGACTCGGCTACAATCTCAAGGTGCTCATTGTTTACAATGTCCTCCTTGGACACACCGGTATATCTTGAGTGTGGCACATAGAATACATCGTCGAAACCGCGAACTAGCGGTGTTCTCTTGTGGAAGGTGTGATGTTCGTATATGCCTGACAGTTTCTGCGGAAGGTCGAACTTCTGCACACCATATCTGTAGTAGAGTCCCGCCTGGGCGCCCCAGCAAATGTGCATGGTCGATGTGACATTTGTCTCGGACCAATCCATGATCTCGCGGAGTTCATCCCAGTAGTCAACATTCTCAAATTCCATCTTTTCAACAGGTGCTCCGGTTATGATGAAACCGTCCCATTTGCGGTTCTTTACGCTGTCAAAATCCTCGTAGAATCTGTCAAGGTGTCCCTTTGTCACGTTCTTGGACTCGTAGGACATGGTTCTAAGAAGCGTGATGTTCACCTGAAGTGGGGTGTTTGACAGGCTTCGCATGAGCTGCAGCTCTGTGTCCTCCTTCAGCGGCATGAGGTTGAGTATCAGAATGTCAAGGGGTCTTATGTCCTGGCTGTGCGCCCTTCCTGTTCCCATGACAAATATGTTCTCGTCCTCCAATGTTTTCTTAACCGGCAGATCATCATCTATTCTTATCGGCATCTCTATTCATTCCTTTCCATTTACTGCTTATCCAAACAAACATGCAGCAGCACACACCAAGTAATCTACCACAGTTCCCCTACTGTCCAATCAATTCTAAGAAATTCTCCTCAGATATGATAGGTACATCAAGGCTTTTCGCCTTCTTGTTCTTGGATGATGTGGAATTCACATCGTTATTTATAAGATATGAGGTCTTGGCAGATACAGAACCTGTAACCTGACCTCCTCTGCTCTCTATCAGTTCCTTGAGCTGATTTCTGTTTTCAAAATGGGTGAGCGAGCCGGTTATGACGAACACCTTGCCCGCCAGATCCTGCTCCGTATCAGATGTCTCATCCACAAACGTAAGCTCAGCCATCAACCTATCTATGATAGCACAATTCTTCTCATTTTCAAAGTATCTGACTATATCCTCTGCTATAACCTGACCGATTCCGTCTATCTCAACGTATGCTGACACATCTGCCTTCTCCATGGCATCCATATCATTTGCAAAATGCTTGGCCATGAGCTTGGCTGTCGCCTCTCCGACATTTGCAATGCCGAGACCATTGACAAGACGCCACATGTTCGTCTGTCTGGATGCGTCCACCGCAGCCACAAGCTTGTTGTACGACTTCTCGCCAAATCCCTCAAGTTCAACTATATGTTCTCTATGAGCCGCAAGCTTATACAGATCAGGAAGCTCCTCGAGGATCTTCTCATCTATGAACTTCTCTATGGTCGCCTCTGAGAGTCCATCTATATTCAACGCATTTCTGGACACGTAGTGTGAAAATGACTTGAGTTTCTTCGCAGGGCAGAACTGGTTTGTGCAGTACAGAGTCTCAACTCCTGACGCTGCACCGCCTTCCTCCCTCACTATCTCAGTCTCTCCTCCGCATGCAGGACACGCAACCGGTATGACCACGTTACCGCTCATGGTTAGGTTCCTTGCAATCTGCGGAATGATCATATTCGCCTTGTACACAGCGATCTCATCACCTTCGCCAAGCGCCAATGACTTGAGTATGCTGACGTTGTGTATGCTGGCACGGCTGACTGTTGTTCCCTCGAGCTCCACCGGGTCAAATACAGCGACCGGGTTGATGAGTCCAGTTCTTGATGGACTCCACTCCACATAGCGTAAATGGGTGATTGCCTCCTCATCCGCCCATTTGAACGCCATGGCATTTCGCGGAAACTTGGCTGTGGTTCCCAGGCTTCTTCCGTATGCCAGATCATCCAGCATGAGTACCAGACCATCCGATGGGAAGTCATTCTCCGTTATCTTCTCTGAAAATTTCCTCACCTTATCAGGAAGTGCCGCCGAGTCTGTCAGGTAGTGTTCTACTACGGTAAATCCCTGCTGCTCCAACCAGTCAAGCTGATATTTGAATGAATTGTGGAAGTCCACATCCTCACCGTCCACTAAATTAAAAGCGAAGAAATGTACATTTCTCTCTTTTGTTATCTTGTTATCGAGCTGTCTCACTGAGCCGCTGCACAGATTTCGCGGGTTCTTGTACTTAGATTCCGCATCCGTTATCTTCTCATTTATCGCATTGAAATCCGAATATTTGATGACCGCCTCGCCTCTGATCGTCAGTTTGCCCTTGTACGGGATGTGATGAGGCACATTTGCAAATACCTTTGCATTGTTCGTAACCAATTCGCCTTCATTTCCATCTCCACGAGTTACAGCTTTATTTAATTCTCCATTTTCATATGTGAGAACAATAGTAAGTCCGTCCATCTTCCAGGATATGACACCCTTATAGCCACCCAACCATGATGCAAGAGCTCCAACATCCTTGGTCTTATCTAATGACTTCATAGGATGCTCATGTGATACCTTAGGGAGTTTACTCTTCACCTCATATCCTACCTTGACCGTCGGGCTGTTGCTCATGACCATCCCGGTCTCTTTCTCCAGGGCACTCAGCTCATCGTACAGAGCATCATATTCCAGATTGCTCATGATCTCTGTATCTTCCATATAATATTTCTTTGCAGCATCGTTGAGCTGCTTTACAAGTTCTTTAATTCTGGCTATCTTGCCATTATCGTTATTGTCACTGATGTCATTATTTTCTTTAATATTTTCACTGGTATTTCTACTAATATCTTCCATACACACCCCACAAAAAATCCTATATACACTCTCTACTACATCCCCACGATCCGTCTCAGCTCTGCCTCTTCCTCGCGGCTGAGCTCCCTTAACTCTCCAGGTCTCATATTGCCAAGCTTCACGTTGCAGACCCTGACTCTCTTCAGGTTCACTACCCTGTAGCCCAATGCATCACACATTCGTCTGATCTGCCTGTTGAGGCCCTGTGTCAACACTATCATGAATGACCTGTCATCTATCTTTCGCACCTTACATTTCTTTGTCACTGTATCAAGTATAGGCACTCCATCCGACATCTTCCTGATGAAGTCCTCTGTTATCTCACGGTTCACCCGCACTCTGTATTCCTTCTCGTGGTTGTTCACCGACTTCTGGATGGCATTTGACAGGTCGCCATCATTTGTCAGAAGAAGTAGCCCCTGGGAGTCCTTGTCCAGCCTTCCCACGTACTGAAGTCTGATCGGATAATCTATGTGATCAAATATGTTGTCTGGATCAGCCTTACTCGCTGTACAGGTAAGTCCTATCGGTTTATTATATGCTAGGATCACTGTCCTATCCTTCTGCTGAACCTTCCTACCCATGAATGTCACCACATCCCCGGGCATGACCTTCTGACCCATGACTGCAGTCTCTCCGTTGATCGTAACCTTTCCATTCTCTATATGTGTATCCGCAGCGCGTCTTGAGCACACGCCCGCCTCGCTGAGATATTTGTTAAGTCTTATTCCGTCTGACATCTTCTTCACCTAATCTTATAATATTTTACTTTTTCTGACATTGTTATTTCTCTCAACATCTGAATTTTGTTTTTTCTGTAATTATATTTTCATCATATAATACTCTTTTCGTGTGTGATCCTTCAAATGTAAATCAATCAAACAACCTATTTAAGTAATGCTCAATTACATTAAATCATACCATTTAATCTGTCATTTGTGAACTGTCTATATCCACTGTTCATATATCTTTGTAAAGTTCAAACTAAAATCCGGTTAAAATTTTATATAAAAACACTTGATTTTTTTTATCATCTAATGTATAGTGAAACAAACGCAAAGGTGTGTTTCTAAGAAATATTCTTAGGGAACACACCTTTTTTTATTTGTTTTATAAACTTTATAATGCAAATAACGTTTTAAGCGCAATTCGGCTTAATTCTATTAGAAAAAGGAAGTGTTTGATATGGATAACATCGACAGAAAAATAATTCATCTTTTACAGAGCAATGCAAGAACACCACTCAAATACCTGGCCAACAAGGTCTTCCTTTCTTCGCCGGCAGTTTCAGCAAGAATCGAAAGATTAGAAAAGGCCGGTATCATCACCGGTTACCACGCAAGTGTGGATCACGAAGCACTGGGGTATCATATAACCGCTTTCATACATATGGCGCTGGATCCAAAGCTGAAACCGACCTTCTATCCATTTGTGGAGGCCTGTCCTAATGTACTTGAGTGCAACTGTGTGACCGGAGCGCATTCAATGCTTATGAAGGTATGTTTTCCTAACACCATGGATCTGGACTCTTTCATCGGTCAGCTCCAGAGATTTGGAAGCACTGAAACCCAGATTGTATTCTCAACACCTGTTCCTACAAGAGGCATAGTGATCGACACCGAGGATGTCGACTCTTCCGAGGCAATGTAATTCTCTCTTATAAAACAAGCCGGAAATGCATGAGATACTTTATTCTCATAAGCATATCCGGCTTATTTTAATTATACATATTCTGGAACTTCTTAAATGTATCATCATTCTTCAGGAGATAATCTGTATTCTCCTTAACATACTGATACATGTCCTGTATATACTTCGATGCTGTAACATTCTGTATATATTCATTCACATCACCAGAAAGCTGTGAATTGTCGATCTTGTAGCTTCCGTCAGTCTGCTTTGCAACATAGAACGATCTTATATCCAGCGGCTCGCTATCCACATCTTTTATCGTGAGATTTGAAAGCGCATATATGATATACTCTCCTGCATTCTTCCCCGGAACCATATAGCATTTGGTTCGGTTATATGCGGTTATGTACTGCGCCGCTATCTCTACGCTCTTCATATCGTCAAACTCAGAAGGATTTGTCACAAGTCTCTTTAAGGTAGTCTGATCGGCATTTGCCCTTGCAAGTAGGTAATTGCTTATTAGCTGGTTGATCTCGTCTATCGTGCACAGGCTGTAATTTGCCCCAGCCGGGATCTCGATATTTACCGAATTGTCCCGCCCTGTGATATCATCTGCAAATATAGTTGTATTGATATGGAAAATGTATATATATCCGCATACCAAAACAACAAATATTGTCCACAAAAGTGCAAGGGTTTTTCCCGCCGGGCCATACATGTTATACCTTCTTAGACCGGATCTCCTGCCGCGTGAAGCTGCGCTCTCCAAATCATCGTCATCTTCATCGTCAAACATATCTCCAGTATCCGGTGCCTCGTCCATATCTTCAGGATCGTCAATTACATAATCCTCATACAGTCTTACCTTCTTGGGCATGTCATCATCGCTCTCATCTGGATCAATACTGGATCCATCATCCCCACCATCTATATCAGCAGCATCTATATGAGCAGCATCCACATCCGTATCGTCCGGCTCCACATCGTCTTTGTCTGTGTCGTCCATGTCTGCGGCATCCTCATCAAAATTATTCTCGGCATCTTCAGGCATGGCATTCATTTTACGCTGTGTCATATCTATGTTGTTTTCCTTTATTCTATTCTTATTTTTCCCTTTCATATCTGTCACACATCCTTACCCGAGCAAATTAAAAAAGCGTACCAGGGCGGAGTCGAACCGCCCGTCATGGCTCCGGAGGCCATTGCCGTATCCGATTGGCTACTGGTACACAGTTGGTATAATACTACAAAAGTGTAACTTTGGCAAACTAAAAATCTCCCTGAGAAGAAAAGCCGCATATAAAAAGACGGAACCTCCACACATGGAGAATTCCGTCTTTATTTATCACCGATATATCCGCCCGTTACATTGTAACTGAAACAAATTTGACTATGAATAAGAGTGCGATGATCGTAACTACGATATCCTGCTTCTTGTACTTACCTGTGAACAGAGTGATAAGAACATATGTGATGGCACCAAGACCAATACCATTTGAAATTGAGTATGTCAGTGGCATCATGAGGAATGTTACGAAAGCAGGAACTGCTGAACGCATATCTTCCATATCAACCTTTGCAAAGTTCTTAGCCATGAGAACACCTACAAATATAAGTGCCGGAGCTGTTGCGCATGATGGAATGATATTTGCAACAGGGCTGAGGAACAGACATACTGCAAAGCAGAGTGCTGTAACTAAACTTGTAAGACCTGTTCTACCGCCGGCTGCGATACCTGATGCTGACTCTACGAATGTTGTACATGTTGATGTACCGAGAAGAGCTCCTGATACAGTACCAATAGAATCACACATCATACACTCATCAAGCTTCATTGGATCACCCTTCTCATCAAGCATGTTAGCCTGAGAGGCTGCGCCATAGAGAGTTCCAATCGTATCAAACATATCTACCAGACAGAAGCTGACAACGAGCATGATTGCTGAGAACACACCGCCGATATACTCAGCCGAAAATGCATCCTTCCATGCCTGTCCCTTAAATACTCCGAGAAATCCGACTGAACCGAAATCCTTGAATGACTGTCCTATTGATGAAAAATCAAAGTTAGGTGCCTGAAGCATCATAACATAATATAAAACTGTTGATGCAAGGATACCTATGATAATATTACCCTTTACATTGAGTTTTGCAAGAATCGCAATGATTATAAATCCAACAAATGCAACTACCGGAGGAGCTATCTGCGCGATTGCCTCCTTTGCGCTTCCAGCACTTGTGATAACACCGTGGAAATCAAAGAACTGCACAAATGTGTATGGATTGTCCTGAATAAGTGTTGCGTTCTTCAGTCCGATAAGAGCTATGAACAAACCGATACCAGCTGGTATAGACTTCTTCAGACACTCTGGCATTGCCACCGCAATATACTTTCTAAGTCCCGTCACTGAAAGGATCAGGAATACAAGACCTGATACAAATACTATTACCAGCCCCGCCTGATAGCCTCTGATAACACTCACGCCTGCAAATGCAGCACCAGCTACAAATATAGTACAGAAGAATGAGTTAAGTCCCATTCCACAAGCCTGTGCAAATGGCATGTCTGCAAAGAACGCCATGAGGAGTGTTCCCACTATGGCAACTAAGATAGATGCTATGAATACAGCATTCCATACTGTACCAAGCTCACCAGCCATATCTGGAACTTCCCCCGCCAGCCATCCATTGCTGCCCTCGCCTGCTACCTGATTTGGATTGACCAGAACGATATAAGCCATGGCAAAGAATGTTGTGAGACCTGCCATGATCTCGGTCTTAATCGAAGACCCACGCTCTGAGATTTTGAAGAATTTGTCCATGATTTACTCTCCTTTTTTCTTTATAGTATAATATAAACAAATACCCATCTATTTTATATCAGCATTTGATATTTTTTCAACTATTTTTTAAAAATCATTAATTTTCTATAAATAAATTATCCACAAAAAACACCTCCGGGAGCCGGCCTGGATATATCTTCCAAGCAGCTCCCGAAGGTGCCTATCTTATCTGTATTTTCAACATTCAAATCGCCACTTATTTGACAATTCCCTTTACGACGCCCTTTACTACTTTGTACTTAACACCTGAGATCTTTACAATACCTGTTGTCTTGTATGATACTCTGCCGCTCTTTACATAGTACTTAACGCCAGTCTTTGGACTCTTCACAACGCCAGTCTTGCTGCCCTGGAATACACCCTTTACAACGTAACACTGGTTACCACTTGCAGGATTCTTGATAAATCCTGTGTATCCATACTGTACTATACCCTTTCTGATATAGTAGATCTTTCCTGTCTTTGGACTCTTTGCAAATCCTGACTTGGCATTCTGGAACTTTCCTTTATATATATAGCACTGCTGTCCTTTTGCATTCTTGTAGAAGCCTATGTATGAAGAATATACCATACCGTTCTTAACAAGCCAGATATTTCCTGTCTTGCTGCTTGTCACAAGGCCCTTATATGCAGCCTGGACAATACCCGCCTTTACATAGTACTGGATACTATTGCTCTTTACAAATCCGGTGTAATTCTCCTGAACAACACCCTTTATGTAATAGTATGTAACTCCATCTACAGTTACGAGCCCGTTCTTTGTTACATCTGGTGTTGGTGTTAAATCGACATCCTTATAAAGGTATGCATCATCCCATGTTCCCCAGGCACTACCTGTCGCCGTCGCTCTCATTCCAACCATAACTTCGGTAGTCTCATTTACTGTGAATCTGATCTGTGGATTCTGCCAGATCTTCCAGCCCTGTGGAACTGCAGGTGCGGATGCGAGTTCTGTATCTCCAGCTTTTGCATACACCTCATATACGTCGTTATCTCCATTTGCACCACCCTGAAGATATACACTGAACACGTACTCTCCCGGCTCAAGTGTGATGGTCTGATATACATCATATGTGAAATCTGATGAATTGTAGTAATGACCACAATAAGCACCGTTTCTAAAATCTTCCTTTGTCTTGATTGCAAATCCCTTGCTTGTATCAGCAATTGTCCATCCCTCGTTTCCTGACTCAAATCCAGGATTTGCAAGGATATTTTCTTTTAATATAGATACATTGCAGCTAACGCCTACTTCCTCATCGTTTACTGTGATAGTTCCGTTTACAGTACATGTTCCTGCACCGTAATTCTTGATCTTATCAAGCGCTCCATCCTCCCATGTGATGTCTGCGCTCTCCGAATTGCCATCGTTGTATTTTACTGTTGCTGTCTCTGGGAGCGCAACATTCTCTATATCTGTTATTACAACCTCAACATCTTCAACTGATATTGATACTACCTTTCTTTTTGCCTTTGTTCCTGTGTGAACATATGCAAATGTTTTAAGTGACTCAAGTGGATGTCCTGTGAAATCGAACAACGCCTGATTGTCAACCGCTGATCCGCCATACCACTTTCCTGCATCAGCTGCGTCGTACTCTCCTGCATAGGATGATGCCCAGCCTGAACCGTACTGCTCCCAAGCTGCCTTGTTGGCTGCGAGGACATCTGCAGCATTGTCAGCAGATGAATCATATACATTTACAGGCAGCCATGCCGGCTCCCAGTAGAATACACCGATTCCTGATGAACCTGTATTCTTTACAGCCTTGATAACTGAGCTGATCTCATTCGCCTGACCCTGAACTGATATATCATAAGTTGTCGAGTCGTTTACACCCTTTCTCACTGTGTTGTCATGACCGTCACCATCATCGAGAGTGTATGCCCATGATGTCTCTGCCACCATGACCAGCTTTCCGTATGTGTCTGCCACGTTTTTGAGAACTGATGTGAGATTTTCTAGTGTTCCATGCCATACAGGATAATATGACGATGCAAACACATCATAGTCCACATTGTATGTATTGAGATTCTTTGCATAATTTGCATAAGTTCCATATTTCTCAGGATTGGCGAAATGAATAGCAACAAGGATATTCTTGTCTATGGCTCTTACCGCCTCACTTCCAGCATTGAATATCTTAGCCATGTTCGCCCAGTTCGTGGATGACTCACCACATATTCCATTTGTCGTCTCATTTCCGATCTGAACCATACCCACATCAACGCCTGCATCAAGGAGTGTCTTAAGACTCTCTGATGTGTAGGACTTAACTGCAGCTACCTTCTCGTCAAGAGTGAAGTCTGCCCATGCCTTTGGCACCTGCTGCTTACCTGGGTCAGCCCAAAAATCTGAGTAGTGGAAATCCACAAGGAGTTTCATGCCTGCTGCTGTTGCGTACTGACCGATCTTCTTTGCAGTCTCAAGGTCGTTGTCACCACCGCCGTAGCCATTTCCCTCTGAGTCATATGGATCATTCCATACACGAACACGCACATAGTTGATACCACAGCTTGCAAGGAACTTGAAGTATCCAATATCATCGAGTTCGTTGCCATCAAAATCATAGTACTTTACACCGCTGTTCTTCAGTGATACATATGATGACACATCAACACCCTCTATGAATGACTGTTTCTGTCCATTTAGGTCTGTGTAAGTAAGATCTGCCACACGGTCAACATATATTCCAGCCTCTACAGGCTCTACTACATCTGAGTCATCTGTAAGCTTATAAAGCTTTATATTGTCTATGTCACCCCAGTAATCTGTTGCCAGTGTTCCCGATATAGTTATCGTAAGATCTTCTGTACTGTCCAGAGTAAAAGTATCTGTCTCATAACTTGTCCAGACATTGTATCCTGTGGTCGCTGTGAGTGCCTGACTTACTGATGCCGCTGTAAGTGTAAGTCCCGTATCGCCCGCCTTGCCTTCAAGGTCATATCCAATCTTATATGTACCTGCAGAAACTGATGATACCGTCTGTGATATAGTAATATCAGCCTCAGTAGCAGCAAAATAATTCAGATAATTTGTTGTGTTGTTTGTAGCCCACTGGTCAGTCTTAACTGTGTATGTGAGCGCATCTCCTCCTGATATCGTCCATCCTGTCTCATCTCCGGTCTCAAAATCACCGTTTGTGATCTTCTGTGTATCTACCCAACTCTCCGCAGCTTTCGCTGTTATAAGTGATGCTCCCGATCCAAAGATCTGCCCTATCACAAGCGCTCCTGCGAGAATTGCGCAGCCAACCTGCTTTACAATTCTCATTTTTCTCATATAAGCCCTCCTAAAATATGTTAGTTAATATACAGACACTTTATATGCGCTAATGATTCGCAGCGTCTACGTGCAACAGTTGCGCAACCGTTTGTTCTTATGGATATATATTAACATATTTGTTTTATAGTTACTATGTCGCTTGTAGACAATCTTTTAGGCTTTTTGTTGTGTATTATGCACATATTTATGCGCAACAAAAGTGCAACATATGTGTAACTTTGTGCGCAACAGTATAATATTGTGTTATGTATTTATAAATATGCACAATTGAAAATCGGAGTTATGGGAAATAATGGAATGTGGGTTATGGGGAATCCCTGGGGGAATGTGTTTTCCACTGTTTTGACTGTTTCGGAACTCCTGGGGAGATATCCGAATTTTCCTATATTGATAGATTTTCTGTAGAAAAGGATAATTTTGTCCTGAAAAAGTCATTTTACATTTGAAAAGTTATAAAGTATGAGATTTTTTTCCTGAAACATTGTTTTTACATAGTTTCAGGAAAATTTTCTCCTAAGCCTTGTGATCAGTTTTCTCTATCCTCAAAGCGTTACCTGAAATGTAATATATCCATCCTTGTCGCATTTGGCTGTTATCTTGCCCTTATGGGCCTCCACTATTGATTTTGCAAGGGAAAGTCCTATTCCGGAGCCACCGGTCTCGGAATTTCTTGAGCTGTCCGGTCTGTAAAATCTCTCAAACAATATGTCCTGGGAACCTTCATCCATTTCATCCGTAAGATTTCGAAGCATAAATCGAACTTTTCTGCCATCACGTCTCAGCGATATGTCTATAGGCGTTGTCTCGACCGCATATTTCATGGCATTATCCACCAGTATGCTTATAAGCTGACGAATGGAATTCTCATCTCCCGTATACTTTATTCCATCCTCAATATCAGCATTTATCTTCTTGCCTCTAACTTCTGACAAGGTTGAAAAATGGTCTATCACCTCATATGCGACCTCTGAGAAATCAAACTCGGACTTCTCCCTTGGCTCAGGATTCTCGTCCAGCCTTGACAGGGCAACCATCTGATTTGTTAGTGACGTAAGTCTCCTGACCTGGTCTCTGGTGTTCTGAGTCCACTCGCTCTCACCATTCACCATCTCTATAACCTCTGTATTTGCATCTATGATGGTAAGAGGTGTCTTGATCTCATGGCTCGCGTCAGTGATGAATCTCTTCTGCTTCTCATAGCTGTCAGCCACAGGCTTGAATATCTTCTTCGACCAGAAAAGCACCAGCGTGAATACCGCAAGAAATCCCAGCAATGAAACTCCAACGCTGTACACCAGCGTATTTTTGAAAGACTCAATCTCCTGACGGCAGTCCACAAATATTATCCTGCTTCCACCTGTCTCATCATCACAGTCCACCACCATATATCTGTATATATCTATGAACCCTTTATCAATACCGTCAGCAATTATCTGCTCAGCGTACGATTCTGCATCAGACTCATCAACAGCCGCTATATTATCGAGACTGTAAGAAACCACAATTCCATCCAACACAACCACTGAAAAATATCTGGTCTGAAACGGTGTTTCCGGTGAGAATTTGTCACCTTGCTTCTTACCAGGCTTTTCAGGTGGCTGTATGTTTTCGGATTCATCCTGTTTTGTGACCGCATTTCCATCCGACTCCCCTGAGTTCGAGGGCAGCTGCCCATCTTTATGATCTGGCATCAGTTCCTTCATAAAATCTCGGCTGTCAAACTGTCCATTGTTGTCCGCAAGTTCATCCAGGGTATCATCAGCCCTTGAAACCATACGTACATAATTGGCAACGTTCAATATACTCATTATGACAAACAAAACGCCAAATGTAGATGCCATCGCCGCAAATATGAACCTCTTCCTAAGATTTTTTATCATATACTATCCTCTTTTCACCTACGCATAAACTCTAAATTTATTCAGAATATTCCAGTGTATATCCCTGATTTCGGACTGCCTTTATCGACACCTTAGAGCCTATCTGTCCCAGTTTTTTTCTTAGATATGATATATTTACCCACACTACGCTTATCTCAGTATCGGTGTCATACCCCCATATCTTCTCCATCATGAGCTCTGCAGATATTATGGATTTCTGATTTGCCATGAGAAGCTCCATGATCTGATACTCTTTGTTCTGCAGCTTGACACTTCCACCATCAGAACTGAGTTCATAGTTAAGACTGTTCAATGTGCAGTCACCATATATCACATCGGTGCTTACAGCCTCGCTCTTTCTTCTGGTTATAGCACGTATCCTCGCAAGCAGTTCCTTCGTATCAAATGGCTTTGCAAGATAATCGTCGGCACCGAGATCAAGTCCATTGATCTTATCATCAGTCTCTGACTTTGCAGTGAGCATTATGACTGGCACATCACAGCCCTCCGATCTGATCTTAGACAGCACTGTAAATCCATCCATCTTTGGCATCATGACATCAAGTATAACCCCATCATACACCCCCGCCATAATATAATCATAGGCTTCCTGCCCATTATATACCGCATCCACAGAATAATTATTATGTTTCAATATCACCTGAAGGGCACTTGAAAGAGCCTTCTCATCCTCCGCAAGAAGCAATCGCATAATCTCATCTCCGTTTCACTTTATTGTCAGACAGCATATGCTTAAGCCATCCTTATAATCCATATTATAAGCGCAAAGCTTAAATCAAACTTAAACTCTCAATACATCCGCAATAGTCTGCACCAGTTTGCCTATATATACCATACATATTCCTGTCCCTTTCTCCTGTATATCTTCATTGCAATTATATTTTACGAGGTACAGTATTTCAATATAGACAGGTGAAAAGCGATCAATACTACACGAAAAAGCAAAACAAAAAAACCTTACGGTCTACCCTGAAGTAAACCGTAAGGCAATCATTCTTATTTTATATTCAAATCGTGGAACAGATTAAACGTTCATCTGCTTTGCAACCTCAGCTGCGAAATCCTCGTTCTTCTTCTCCATTCCCTCGCCAACCTCGAAACGAACAAACTTAACGATCTTGAGATCCTTGTTAACTGACTCAAGGTACTTGGCAACTGTCTGCTTTCCATCCTCAGCCTTTACATATACCTGATCAAGAAGACTTATCTCCTTAACCTGCTTTGAGATACGTCCCTCAACAAGACCACTGAATATCTTGTCTGCAACGATTGCGTCCTTATCAGCCATAGCAAGCTCTGCAAGCTGTGCCTTAGCCTCCTTTGAAAGGAAGTTGAATAAGAAGTTCATGTTGCTCTTCTTCTCTTCGTAAATAGCTACATCCTCAGCGCTCCATACGCCATCAACAGCCTTTGCGATCAGCTTGTTAAGGATTGGCTTTGGAAGTGTATCAGGTGCATTGAGTGCACTGTCAACTGTGATCTCCTTGAGCTTAGCCATAGCGTCTGCTGAGATGTCCGCTCTGCTGATGTACTGTGGGTTCATAGCTGCGATCTGCATTGCCACATTCTTGAGAGCTTCCTTTGCAGCGTCATCGCTTGCGCCGTTGCCAGCTACGATAACACCTATTCTACCATTGCCATGTAAATAATCAACAACTACATCGCCTGTAACCTTCTCAAATCTACGGAATGATAACTTCTCTCCGATCGTAGCAGTCTTGTCAACAAGCTCTTCCTTAAGTCCGTTCTCACCAAGAAGTGCCTCAACATCCTCGCCATCCTTGCCACCAACGAGTGATGAAGCAAGTGCCTGATCAGCTATCTGCTGAACAAATGTCTGGAATATCTCATTCTTAGCAACGAAGTCTGTCTCTGAGTTAACCTCAACAACAACACCTGTTGTATCATTAACTGCTGCACGGCAGATACCCTCTGCTGCGATTCTGCTTGCCTTCTTCTCAGCCTTAACCGCACCGCTCTTACGAAGTACATCTACTGCTGCTTCCATATTACCATCAGTCTCTGCAAGTGCCTTCTTGCAATCCATCATACCAGCACCTGTAAGCTCTCTTAACTCTTTAACCTGAGCTGCTGTAATTGCCATCTTTTTCTACCTCCAAATTTGAATATTGACATTCTCATAATCATGTTTATGTCATTTTATTAAAGCCTTTCAGCCCGTATATGTCTCTTTAAAAGTCACGGGATAATACTTTTTATTATATTACCCCGTTACTTTTTATAATCATTTATTACTTGTAATCAATTATGATCAACTACAGATTACTCCTCTGTAGCCTCCTCAGCCTCTGCCTCTTCTACTGAATCAGCGTCAACGCCCTGCTGAGCCTCGATAACAGCGTCTGCCATCTTTGAAACGATAAGCTTTACAGCTCTGATAGCATCATCGTTACCAGGAATTACATAGTCAAGCTCCTCTGGATCACAGTTTGTATCAGCGATACCAACAAGCTTAATTCCAAGTGACTGAGCCTCCTGGATACAGATTCTTTCCTTCTTAGGATCAACAACGAAGATCATGTCTGGGATTCTCTTCATGTCCTTGATACCACCAAGGTTCTTCTCAAGCTTCTCCATCTCTTTCTTGATCTGGATAACTTCCTTCTTTGGAAGAACATCAAATGTACCGTCCTGCTCCATCTCCTCGTACTTCTTGAGAGTAGCGATTCTTGTCTGGATTGTCTTGAAGTTTGTAAGCATACCTCCAAGCCATCTCTCATTTACATAGTACATACCGCAACGCTCTGCCTCGCTCTTGATTGAGTCCTGAGCCTGCTTCTTTGTACCAACAAAAAGGATTGTTCCGCCGTTTGCAACACAATCACCGATTGCATTGTAAGCATCGTCAACCATTCCTACTGACTTCTGAAGATCGATGATGTAGATACCATTACGCTCTGTGTAGATGTATGGCTTCATCTTAGGGTTCCATCTTCTTGTCTGGTGTCCGAAATGTACACCTGCCTCTAATAACTGTTTCATTGAAATAACGCTCATTTTTTCTACCTCCATGGTTAAAATCTTCTGCCAGTATCAACTCTTTGGACCACCCGAGCACAGGCACCACGCCAACTATCAACCAGCATGTATATTTGTTCTGCGCACTCACGCAATCGACATTGTAACACAAAAAAAAAGTGCATTCAAGCACTTTTTTTCTGTATGTCAAATATATTGATCACTCATCTGTTTTTCACTTATTTCGCTCTATTCTTTATACTGCTTATTACATATGAAACACTGGCAATAACGAACAGCAGATATCCTATAGCAAGGTCTCCCCAGAACGTGCTTTTCTGATCTACCACATCAAGGATATCGAACATTTCCTTGTAACAATCTGAAAATGCCATATCATAACCATAGTCACTGAACTCTTTATAGAGCTGTAAGCTGACGCTGAGTCTCTGAGAAATATATATCATGCCGATACACAGCACTACGCATATGATTATTCCCTTGATATCCAGACACTTACCAAATTTCTTATATCCCATCATAGCACATATTACCATGACCGCGCCTGACATTCCTGCGATATATCCCAATTTGTATACAATAACCCACATTGCAACACCCACGAGCGATCCCAAGAACGCTCCGACAATTCCAGTCACAACATTTGAACTGACAGTCTCTTTCCCAAATGTCTGTGTGTTCATTGCTGGCTGTGCATATCCCTGATTCTGGTTATACGAAACATCTACACCAAAGCTCTGTTGATCAATGCCATTTCCATAAGATCCCTGGAACTGTCCATTCTGATTGGTATTATATCCATACTGCTGTCCACCATAATTTTGATCATAACCATACTGCTGTCCTGCATAATTTTGATCATAGCCATACTGCTGTCCTGCAAATCCATTTATCTGCTGTTCTTCGTTATTCATCATTTTATCCCCCTTTTTATCCCTCTACTGGTGTCCGAGCAGAATCCATACAATCCCGCCATTTGTTTCATTTCCAGTAAATGTATATGTTCCTGACACAAGGCTGTTCGAATACCCTGATCTCAGAAGCCAGTCATAATATTCATCAGCATCCCTGAGACCTATCTGTTCAAGCAACTGGCATATCTCATAAGCTGACATTCCATCAACGATCGTGATCTGACCGCCGCCATTATCATACTTTATTGCACTCGGCTTAGGAGCCTCTGTATTAGCCTCGGTTGTCTTTTCTGTCGTTGCCGTTGATCCCGACTGTGAATTCTTGTCCTCTGTATATCCATTATCCTTAGATGATGGTACTTTCTGTGTGTTGTCACTCAGATCATTGCCGCCCTGTGACGATCCATTATTGTCACCAGATGAAGATCCGCCCTTATTACCAGTCGACGTTCCAGACTTGTCCCCTGTCGATGCACTACTCTTATCATCCGAGCCAGCCGTGCTGCCAGCATTGCCATTTCCTGTGTTGCTGCCGTCTTTGGTGCTTTTGCCGTTGCTGCCACCAGAGTTGACATCGCCTTTTCCATTGATATTGCTGCCCTTCGTGTCTGACGAAACCTTCTCTGTGGTATCCTTTGTAGAGTCCTTTGCATCATCTTTTGTATTATCTTTTCCTGTTGACTTCTCTGTGGTGTTCTTTTCCGTCTCAGTGGCCTTTGCTGTTTCCGATGTGGAACCCGTGTTTTCTGTATTATCCTGCTGAACAACTTTTGTCGTATTGCCCTGGTCTGAATTATTCTTTCCGGCATTATCAAAGTTAAATGCAACAGTAACGGTAAGAGCACCCACGATCAAACCTGTTCCAAGTCCTCTGAAAAAACTTTTTTTATACATTTCTTACCTCCCGACCGCTTTACTGCCTGCCAGTCTCATCTGAATTCTCTGTAATTTTTACCTCGTTTATCTGGTCGATCATAACCTTGGCCTCGCCGACACCGATTCCAAGTTTATTTGCAATTTCCATTATGCTGAGTCCCTTTCTGTGAAGCTCAGCCACCTGTGTCTCTGTGTCAACACCTTCATCCCAGATATCCAAAGGCCTGTTCTGTGCAGTTTTTTTCTTCTTTTTCTTCTTTGATCTGTTGTTTCTACTCTTCTGAGGTACCGGTACAACATTTCCCTCCTCTATAGCTGCTGCCATCTTCTCTGGGTTTGCTGCTTCGACAACCGTGAATGCACTATCTGTAACCTGCTTATCCTCTATAGAGACAACTGACTCCTGAGCTTCGTTTACAACTGTACCTTCTGTCTCCTGCTCAGGCACATCGCCATGCTCAGCATCCTCCGTATCGGAAGCCTGTTTCTCAAGTTCCTGATCGATCATATCTCCATCATCCTGATCTGCTGTATCTGACTCTGCCTCATCTGTCTCTGTCGCATCTGTTTCATCATCATCTGTCTCGCCTGCAGCCGGTTCATTGACTATACTATCATTTTCCTTCTCATCTTCTGACTTTGCAGACTCGTCATATGTTATAGGCTCTTTCTCGCTTGTGTCGTCCGGGTCATATGACTCGTATGCCTCAGTCAGGCTCTGATTGATATAATCTATCATCTGCTTCTTCGCCTTCTCGGAAAGCTGTGAAGAGCATGCCTCAAGCTCTTTTCTCATCTTATCCTTTGCCGCCTCAATGCTGGATTCATAATCCGCCATAGCCTTATCTATCCTCTGTGTAGCATCGGATGTCATATCATTAACTCTCTTGTCTGTTGATGCTTTGAACTCATCTATCTCTTTTCTTGCACTCTCCCTGTATTCATCGATCTCCTTCTTTGATGAATCCCTAATCTCGGCAAGCTCTTTCTTTGATGAAGCCTTCACCTCATCTAGACCTTTCTTCATGTTATTCTTGACTTCATCGCCCTGCTTTTTCAGATCATTTTTCTTCTTTTCTACAAGAAGATCACAATATTCATCGAGCTGTTTCTCAAGCTTCTCCCTGCTGTCTGCAAGCGTACCATCCGTCTCATTCTCCTTCTTGCCGTCTCCGATAAAAAAGCTAATCACTACTATTGCAAGACCTACTACCAATGTCACTATTGCCGCTATAATATTCGGTGTCATATTTCTTCTCCTTTTATATGTTATAACGTATTTCTATCGCATACTTATATCCTAAATGGGTACTGTATAATTCATCAGGCATCCTTCAGTTCATCGAACACAACATCATTTAACACTTTGATGTATGTTCCCTTCATTCCCGAAGATCTCGCCTCTATAACTCCCGCGCTTTCAAACTTTCTGAGGGCATTCACTATAACAGACCTTGTTATACCTACCCGATCCGCCACCTTGCTGGCAACCAGTATTCCCTCCTCTCCGTCAAGCTCTGAGAAGATATGCTTTATCGCCTGAAGCTCTGAGAACGAGAGTGTGCTGATCGCTGAACGAACTATCGCGATCTTGCGGTTCTCCTCCGCATTCTCCTCGTTGAGAGCCCTCATCATCTCAAGGCCGACGACCGTCGTTCCATATTCTCCAAGAATGATATCATCAATATCGTACTCAGTCCCAAGTCTGTACAAAAACAGAGTTCCAAGTCTCTCTCCGGCAATGTCTATCGGAAGAAGCAATCCATGATACTTGTCGATATCCACTCCGTCAAATCCGAGTGTCGTTAGGTTGACATTCTCTTTTGTAGACAAAACAAGCAGAAGTCTCTCGTTGAGCATGTTGTCTATAAGGCTTCCTACCTTTCCCTCGATCAGCTCGTGGATCTCAGGGATATCTTCCCTGTTCTTAAGTCCAAGTATCTTTCCCTTCTTGCTAATAACCATGGCGTTCGACGCCAGAATATCGCTGAGCACATCACAGATATCGTTAAACACAACCTTATGTGAATTGTTATTGTGCAATAACTTGTTTATCTTTCGTGTTTTATCTAACAATTGTACACTCATAAGTTATCCTCCAAATTTTTGTGTAATAATATGTAACAAAAAGTATCTTTTGCGCGAATTTTTATGACTATTTGAAATTCTATCACAATGAATTACTCATAACAAGCCTATTTTATGTAAAGTAGGCATGAATTTAAAAATTTAAGAAAGTGTTGATTTTACTTGCATTTTTAGCCACAACATATTGTGGTAGGATCATTTTTCGACACAATTTTCAACATTATGACAACCTAAGCATTTTGCTAATTTTCACACAATTATATAAAATAACAGACAATACAACAAAAATCCCGTGGAAAATCCGGATTTCTCCTTCCCTCCCACAGGATATATAATCTCATTTTTAATTTTCTGCCGCCTTATTGTTACATGTATACCCACATTTCTGATCAGCACATACAAGTTTATTGCCCTTGACGACCATGTAGCCACCGCACTCAGGACACTTTTCGTTGCTTGGCATCGCCCATGACATAAAATCACACTCAGGAGCCTTTATACATCCATAGTATCTTCTACCCTTCCTTGTGGTCTTTATGACAACGTCAGCACCACACTTTGGACATGCAACGCCTATCTTCTCATAGAACGGCTTTGTGGATCTGCATTCAGGAAATCCCGGGCATGCAAGGAACTTGCCATGAGGGCCATACTTTACTACCATATTGCGTCCGCACACATCACAGACCTCATCCGACACCTCATCTTCAATCTTTATGGACTCAAGTTCTGCCTCCGCTTTCTTTACCGCCTCATCGAGATCTGGATAGAAATTTCTGACTACGACCTTCCAGTCAACTGCGCCCTCTCCTATATTATCAAGAAGTGACTCCATGTTTGCTGTAAAATTTACATCTATTATAACAGGGAACGCCTGCTCCATACTCTGGTTCACCGCATCTCCCAAGGCGGTAACATAAAGCTTCTTCTGTTCTTTTGTTATATATCTTCGCGCAAGTATCGTTGATATGGTTGGTGCATAAGTACTTGGTCTTCCTATACCCAGTTCCTCAAGAGTCTTTACGAGAAGCGCCTCCGTGTATCTCGCCGGTGGCTGTGTAAAGTGCTGCTTTTCATCAAGGCTGTCAAGATTCAGCACATCGCCCTCAGACAGATTGTTGATACCTGCCACACTCTCTCCTCTGTCATTGTCCAGATTGTACACGGCAAGGAAACCATCAAATGCTATCTTGGATGCTGATGTCTGGAATACAGCACTGCCACATCCAACCTTCACGTTCTTGACTGAATATACAGCACCCGACATCTGGCTGGCAAGGAATCTGTTATATATAAGCTGGTACAGTCTGAACTGGTCATGGGATACCTGATCCTTTATCATGACCGGTGAAAGTGCCACATCCGTAGGACGTATAGCCTCATGTGCATCCTGTATCTTCTTGTCAGTCTTGGCTCTTCCATTGGAATCCCCGATATACTGCTGCCCAAAATTGTCTGCAATATATGTGTCTGCTGCCGCAACAGCCTCCTCCGATATTCTGGTGGAATCCGTTCTCAGGTATGTTATAAGACCGATTGTTCCACGGCCCTTTATGTCAACGCCCTCATACAGCTGCTGGGCTATCCTCATGGTCTTTGATGTTGCAAAGTTGAGCTTGGACGACGCCTCCTGCTGCATCGTACTCGTTGTAAATGGAAGCGGAGGTTTCTTGTTCCTCTCGCTCTCCTTTATGGACTTTACAACATACTCTCCGCCATCAAGTGACTTTAATATCTCATCGAGTGCAGCGCGTCCGGATATCTCCTCTTTGTTTGTTCCATCGCCTGTAAACTTGAAAGTGATAGGCTTTTTCATCTTGCCGGCTATGAGATTCGCATCCAATGTCCAGTATTCCTGTGGTATGAAATCATTTATCTCTTTCTCTCTGTCACACACAAGCTTAAGCGCAACTGACTGGACACGGCCTGCTGAAAGGCCTCTCTTGATCTTTGCCCAAAGGACCGGACTTATCTTATAACCAACCAATCTGTCCAGAACTCGTCTTGCCTGCTGCGCATCAACAAGATTCATATCTATATCTCTCGCCTGCTTTATTGAATTCTTGACTGCATTCTTTGTTATCTCATTAAATGTAATTCGCTTATAATCCTTATCCTCAAGCTTGAGAGCTTTCATAAGATGATAGGATATAGCCTCTCCCTCACGGTCCGGGTCAGTTGCGAGATATATCTTATCCGCTTTCTTTACCGCTTTTCTGAGTGCCGCAAGAATATCACCTTTCCCTCTTATAGTGATATACTTTGGCTCGAAATCATTATCAACGTCTATTCCCATCTGACTCTTAGGAAGATCTCTAACATGTCCGTTTGAAGCTATGACCTCATAGTTTGACCCCAAAAACTTTTTGATTGTCTTAGCCTTTGCCGGAGACTCAACAATAACAAGATTTTTTGCCATAGGTATCTGTTCCTTTCCGTAATATTCTGTGTATAGTCACGAAGCTGTGCAGCGCCTATCCCTGATATCTCAGGCCCTGCAGTAATAGTTTCTCACCAACTGTTTTACCAGCCTCTTCTTCTCTAATTCAAATAGTATCTGAGCTGTCTCAGACACCGTCATCCCAGCCTCAAAACATATATCATCAATATGTCTTGATTCCAAACGTACACAACTATACACTTTTTTCTCTGCAGGTGCAAGTAATTTTTTGTTAAGGAACTGTCCTTTGACTGTCTGTATTCCAAGTTCTTCCAATATATCCCCAGACGATGTAACACACATTGCGCCCATTTTTATCAGATTGTTACAGCCCGCGCTGCCCGTATCAGTTACTCTTCCCGGAACCGCATACACATCTCTCCCCTGCTCCAGTGCCTGGTCGGCTGTGATGAGGGAGCCACTCTTCTCACGGGCCTCCACCACCAGCACACCGTCTGACATTCCGCTTATTATCCTGTTCCTGTAGGGAAAACGAAATGCCTCCGGTGCCACATCAAGTCCACTTTCCGAGACCACAACGCCTCCGCCATTTACTATGCTGCGGTATATATCATAATTCTCTCTTGGATAAGGCACATTTATACCACTTCCAAGAACTGCCACCGTCTTTCCACCGCCGGATAACGCCGCCCGATGTGCAGTCCCGTCTATCCCAAGTGCCATTCCGCTAACTATCGTAACACCTGCTGCCGACACATCCGCCGAGATCCTGTCCGCCATCGTTCTGCCATACACCGAGGCCTTTCTGGCTCCAACAACCGCCACCGCCGGAGCCATATCCTTCAGCACATTTATATCTCCTGCAGCAAACAGCAGCATAGGTGGATCCGGAATATCATACAATTTTTCAGGATAACAGTCATGCCCTGGATATACATACGTGATATGCCCAGCCTCCAACCTATTCCTGTATTCAAGTACAGCATGCTCCGTCCTGTTCTCCATTACCGTTTCAAACTGTTTCTTCGTAAGACTTTCCTGCAAGACCTTTTCTGATGTCTCCCACAACCCACGGATGCCGCCAAACCTGAATGCAAGCTCAATCTTCTGGGTGTGTACCATGCGGTTCATCATTCCATACCAGAGATATAGAAGTTCGTCATCTATCATCAGACTGCACCTCCCCCATCCGCATTTCTGAAAAACACCGCTTCCTCAAGATGCCTTACGTTCACATCCTGATCACCGTCAAGATCCGCTATGGTCCTTGCAATTTTGAGCACCCTGTAGCTTCCTCTTGCGGTGAGCGAGAGTCTCGTAAAGCAATCTTCCATAAATTCTTTTTCTGCGTTTCCAAGCGGTATATATTTTTCGCACATGCCGGAGTCGAGCTGCGAATTAAACCGTATGTCCTCACCCTTATACCTGCACAGTTGTATATTCTGGGCAGCCAGGACACGCGCCCTCATCTCTGATGATGAAGCGCCAACTCCGTCCCCGAACAATTCGCCATACTGGACCTTCCTCACATCCACATTTATGTCTATCCTGTCCAGAAGCGGCTTACTTATGCGCGCATTGTAATTTCTTATCTGGTTCACCGTACATGTGCACTTGTTTACATCCGGGTACTGTCCACATGGACACGGATTTCTCGCCGCAACAAGCATAAAGTCCGCTGGAAACCTGTAAACGCCATTAAGTCTTGATATGTTGACCGCCCCCTCCTCAAGTGGCTGGCGCATCACCTCAAGCACACTTCTTCCAAATTCAGGCAGCTCATCAAGAAAAAGGACACCTCCGTGGGCCAGGCTTATCTCTCCTGGTCTTGGATCCCTGCCGCCTCCTGACATGGCATGCAATGAGATCGTATGATGAGGGGATCTGAAGGGGCGCCTGTTTATTATGGAGGCGCCATCCTTCAAAAGTCCTGCCACACTGTATATCTCTGTTATCTCTATGCTCTCTTCTAATGTAAGCTTTGGCAGTATGGTTGGAATGCGTCTGGCTATCATGGATTTGCCCGCGCCGGCAGGGCCGGTCATCAATATATTGTGCATTCCCGCCGCCGCTATCTCAACACCCCTCTTCAATGTCTCATGCCCCCTAACCTCAGAGAAATCACATTCCCTTCTGTCAGGTGCTTCTCCCAGCAGTCCGTCTACATCAACATATTCCGGCTCTATGGCACTTATTCCACTGAGATAATCTACAAGCTCTGTGAGACTCTCCACCGGTATAACTGTCATACCATCTATGATCGCAGCCTCCTGTGAGTTGCCAGATGGGACTATGCACTTTCTGATTCCCTGCGTATAGGCATGATGAACTATGGCGAGAATTCCTGTGACCGAACTTACATGTCCGTCAAGGCCCATCTCACCTAATATAAGTATATTTTCAATGGATTCCTGTGGGATGATCCCCATAGACGCAAGTATTCCTACTGCAATTGGAAGGTCAAACGCCGTTCCCTCTTTTCTGATATCCGCCGGAAACAGATTAATAGTGACTCTTTTCGGCGGCAGACTGAAATTGGAATTGCGAAGTGCGGTCCTGACGCGTTCTCCGGCCTCCCTGACGCAGGCGGACAGATATCCAACCATATTCATCATAGGAAGACCGTCATGTATATCCGTCTCAACGGATATAAGCGTTCCCTCCACACCTCGAACAAGTCCACTTAAAACTTTACTGTACATGTCTTATGTGTGCTCCTTTCTGTCCTTCCGGACAGCCTCTCCATTCGAAGCACATATCATATAAACGAGAATAAACTATCCTATCCTACAAGTCAAACTCCTTTTTGGATAGTGTCTTTCTCCTGTTTCCAGACCGCAGCTTTGCCGATGCCAGTTTAAGCATCACCACCGCCACAGTCAGATTGAATATAACAGATATCCATGTCATATAGTCCGACATAAACACTGTATAGCCCCCCGCCTTCTCAAGTGACGGCAACAGGCTGTCTGCATAAAAGGTCTGATCTGCAAATTCAAATATCCATAAAAACGGATTCAGAGCATAAATCGTCCTGATCCCTGCCTGATAAAACTTAAAAGCCTCAACACTTGCAGTCATGTACATAGCAGAGATCATAACTCTTCCTGCAAGGTATGATATAAGCACGATTGCAACCACAGTTATGATAGTTGATATAGTAGCTGACACCGATGTCTTTCGCACACAAGAATAAAACATTCCAAAGCTTCCTATATATATATCAACATACAAAACGATTCCGATAAACTCAAACAGTGACTTCCATCCAAGACCTCCCACGACAAACGACACAGCAAGGAATGGAAGAGTTGCCACAACATACATAAATGTTGTCACCATTGCAGAGGCAAGTTTTCCTGCTATTATAGAAAACGACCTGACAGGTGTTGTGAGCATTATCTCTAGTGTCTGCCTCTCACGCTCGCCCGCTATCGATGTAGCTGTCATCACAGGCAGGACCATGCATATTATAGCCAGCTCGCATCCCCCAAGAATAGGGAAAAGCTTTACTATGTATGAATAATATGCCTGATAACCCGATCCAAATGACATGGCAAATGCGACTGATGCAATGATGGCGAAGAGACAGTTTATCATGGTCACCACTATTATCATCTTCGGGCTTCTGGCATTTACAAGCGCATCCTTCCTGAGTATCGGATTAATGAGTGTTGTTTTTGTCATCTGCACCACCTCCTGTGATCTCAAGAAACAGGGATTCAAGATTCTCCTTCTCCCTAACAAACTGATGCACATGAACACCGTTATCCACAAGGCTCCTCAGAAGCTCCGCATCACTCTCACGGTCCCCGTGATAATACACTATTAGTTCTCCATCTTTTTCAGTTATGCGGTCAACGCTGAAGCGCTCCCTGATTATCACGGATATACGGTCAAGCGCCTCGTGTCCGCTGAGTCCTAATATATACCCCCTTATCTTTACAGGCGCCTCCGCATGTCCCTGCGCCATTATATCATCAACCTTACCGCTGGATACTATCCTTCCGTGATCGATTATCCCTATGCTCGTACACATCTCCGAAAGCTCCGGCAATATATGTGAACTTATCACTACTGTCTTGCCCAGTTCTCTCAGTTTCTTCATTATGTCTTTCATCTCTACTCTAGCTCTAGGATCAAGTCCAGAGTTTGGCTCATCTAATATCAGCAGTTCAGGATCATGGATAAGGGCTCTTGCCACACAAAGTCTCTGCTTCATACCTCTTGACAGCACATCCACAAACTCCTCTCGCTTGTCTGACAGATCTACAAGCTTCAGCAGTCTGTCTGCCATCTCATCTGAAGCCTGTCTGGACATTCCATACATGGAACCGTAGAATTCCATGTACTCTATAACCTTAAAGTTGTCGTATACTCCAAAGAAATCAGGAACATATCCTATCTTACGCCTGACATCCGCCGACTTTTTCAGTACATTAACGCCATCTATCAGAAGTTCTCCCGATGTAGCCTTAATTAGTCCGCACATGATCTTCATGGTGGTGGTTTTTCCAGCCCCGTTAGGACCAACAAAGCCAAATATTTCCCCCTTGTCGATATGGAGATTCAGATTGTCCAGGGCAGCGAATCCGTCATAATATTTTGTCAGATTCACAATATCTACCATCACTGTCCACCCCCTCTTGCACTTATACGCGGAAGATATGTCTCTGTATAATCCTCACCCTTATGTGGCGATATGCATCTCAGCCGCATCTCATTATTTTCAATATAAGGAGCCAGTCTGTCTCCCTCTATCTCCTGTGAACCATTTACAAATATGGCATCGTAATTGTCTGTATAAAAATTATATGCCTTCACGATCACATTTGCTGTTGACTCATCCTTCGTACTGCTCTCTCTTGTAACGGTAGTTATATTGTCATCGTTCTGGAAGCATATATCTATGTCCACCTGATCCGAATACATCATAAGATCATCGGTGTCATAATCCGACTGTTCAAATCTGTTGACATCCCTTGTGTATATATTGCTGTAATATGCACCGTCTAAATCCTCATAATCCTGGGGATGTATATCATATACCACGTAATTACCATATTTCTCAGATGACTGACCATCACTTATATCGGCCTCCTTATCTATCGTGGCCCACACAGCTATCCTGCCCATTCCTGATGGAACCGATGAATACGCTCCCATCTTGAGCAGCATATAATAATTTCTCGACATCATGACATCTGCCTCATCATCATAATTATAGCCGCTTCCAAATCTGTATATATAATAGTTTTTCATGCAGTCTATTGATAAACCATTTGTCATCTTTCTGTTCTGGAGCTTATTTATATCCATGGATTCCCCTGCCGGCAGGCTGTCCAAACAGTAATAATATCCATCAGTCATAACAACCACGTCCCGCATATCATATGCCGTGTTGTTCTTTACACTTCCCTCTATGCCATCAGTGTAAAGCTTCAATGAACTGTCAAATCTGCCTATGTCATTTGTCGTCACGCTGCTCGCCTGAAGACTTATGCCGCCAAATGGAATATGGGTATCAAACTTCATCGTTATGCCATCATCGCTGGCGCATCTCTCAATGTTCATAGACTGGGAATATGTGGCATCTCCGTAATACTCATCCATAACCTGTACGTTGTCATACTCACTGTTCACATCCACTGAGTAACTATCTGCCTTAGAGCCTATTATGTATGTATATACATTCTGTCTCATAATGTTATCGCTTATGTCCGCCGATTCAAATGTAAGTTCCAGGGGTCTCGTCACGCTGTATCTGGTACTTACAATGTATATTGCAATAGTTCCAACCAACGCCCACGCAGGAACCGTTATCCACATCCACTCTCTCCTGCGAAGTTTTTTCAACACAACGTAGGTTACAGGGCCGCACAGTATCAGGTAAACCACCAGTATCACTATAAAAATATACGGTGATACCACCTTCTTCCTGTTTGTATTTATCGCATTTATTATTCCATAACCTGCACTGTTATCGTAAAATGAACCCTGGACAAAGTTGTTTATCTTGTCGGTGTAGCCAGCCTTGAGTATCATCTCCATAAGCTGCAGTTCACCGCTGCCGCCAGCCACCGGTTTTGATACCAGAGAATACGGAACCACCACTACCCTGCCGTACCCTGTATCCAGAACACTTACACCACCTAACGCGTCGTTTACCTGTGCTCCATATACCGAGATATCTGCAACAGATACTTTCTTATATTCAGTTGAACTGCCTTTATCAGACCATACAGTGACATTTTTCGATGAACTTCCATTTAATTCATAGTTGATGAACTTGCTGTTGAATCCGCCCAGAACTCTGTCCGCATCTTTGCCAAGTGACAATATGAGAGTACCACCCTCGAAAACCCACTCCTGCAAAGCCTCCATCTGATCTTCTGAGAGCTTTGAGGTATCATATTTATCTATCAGAATATAATGGACAACCTCCAGTCCCTGAAGCGAATCTGGAAACAGGTCTGTCTGCATATTCAGTTTTCTGACACTCACACTGTCACTCTGGGTTCTGACCCTCGCATCTTCCAGATTCTCAAATGAATCCCGGTCATCAGACAGTACTCCGACTGTTGTCGTCATCTCATACCCGCTCACACTTGGCTGATCACTCTCAGCATATACTACCTGACCATCCTCATCCTCTATCTGAATGAGCAGTCTTCCATACCCAAGCTCATTTACATAGAATTTCACTGTGTTGTCCGAGTCTGCTCCCCAGTCGATCTCCTGGGAATATTTCATGGTTGCACTGTCACTGTACACCTCGTCATAGTCCGGCATAAGGACCACCCTGCCGCTAAACTCCACATCTGTGTGCACATTCAGTACAACCTGAGAGCCCGAATCATAAACCGCATATCCGTCAATACCATAATTCAGGCTTACACTGATGTCAGAATTTCTAGTGATGATCTTGCGTTCTATCTTTCCATATGTACTTCCATCTGCACTGATTTCAGTTGTCCCATCCGATTCATCGTCCATCTCTGCAAATGAGTCATCGCCTTCATCATCCTGTGTATCATATACTGTATTTATAGCCTTACTTCCCGCCTGTGACAACGCTGCCGCATCAGCCTTTATCTGTGTCACCGGCGCCAGATTAGTAAGAAGCATTATCGCTATTGCACTTCCACATACCAAATTATTTTTGAACATATGATGCCTTTCTGTTCCGTTATAGTTTTATAACTATGCTAATAATAAATTCTACAAGAAAATTACGCAACTTACACTTTCGTAAGACCTTTTTCAACATTCCACTCAGTAATCTTTCCGGCGTTATGGCACAAAAAATCCCTGTATACAAAGCTTGTCCGTATACAGGGATCTTATTTTTAACTGAAATATACAACTTCCTCTTCAGGAGCACTTGTAAGTGTGACCTTCTCAGCCGTAAGAACTGGTCCTTCTCCGTCAAAATCAGGATAATACTCATATCCGATCTTCGCTGTCACATCCACCCACTGTCTGTCCACAAGATTTCTAGCTCCCTGATAGTAACACTTGAATCCGACAAACTGGATATCCTCAACACAACATGTCATGGCAAATCTTCCAGGAACAAATGCGTTGCTTCCGTACTGCTTTGGTCTGAATACCATGGCCTTGAAGTGTATCTTCTTGCCATCATATCGCTCCTTCATATCTGATGCATCCACATACCAGATACCGAAATCGTCATCTGGAAGTTCTATGACATCAGCGGTCACATCATACGGCAGATCCTCTGGCTCATTTGTCTCAGGTGCTATAGAACCATCCTTCATTTCAAAGATGATCTGTGCTCTCCTGTTCACTGCCTTGATAGATCTTCTCCACTCGGGGATCTTGGAGTTCTCATCGCATCTATTGAAGATCACCATGTCCGCGCTGTTAAATTGTTCGACCATAGTCGCCTTCATATTCTGTGAATACACATCATATGTCTCAGCATTCACAAATGAGATAACCTGAACGACTGTCCAGCCCTTTGGAACTCTTATCTCAAATATCTTATCAAGCTTCCACATACCATTGTACTCGATCATAACCTGCTCAGGCTCATACTTGTCCTGAAGATCAAGGAGATGGTCAGTTGTAAGCTGATCTTCCTCTATAAACTCTGTATATATATTCGCCTTCCTCAGAGCCTCAAGATCGTACTCTTCCTCTCCATCCTCGCAGACAAGAAGCAGAGTCTTGGCTCCGCCTGTAAAGCCCCTGTCCATAAGAGTTTCCTTGGCAAATGTTGTCTTGCCGCTCTCAAGGAATCCCATGAACACATATACAGGTATCTCTTTATTCTGACGTCCCATCATATTAACTCCTTATTTAAACCTCGAACAGCTGTGCAAGGTCATCTTCCTTAAGCTTGCTTCCTATTACACAGAGCTTTCCTGTGATATCAGCCTTACCCTTTCTGATCTCAAACTCACCTGGTACAAGATCAAAGTACAGCCAATCACCAGCATCGCTAGGCACAATTCCCTTTGCACGTAGGATAATGCCATACTTCTCTGTGTCAGCCAGGGTGTCAAGAATCTCTCTGAGCTTATCCTCATTGTACTTGTGAGGTGTCTCCTTGCCCCAGCTTGTAAATACCTCATCTGCATGATGATGGTGATGATCATGGTCGTGACATCCACATGTGCACTCATCTCCATGATCGTGGTGATGCTCGTGATCATGGTCATGATCGTGATGATGCTCGTGATCGTGGTGGTCATGGTCATGATGGTGATCATGATCGTGGCATCCGCACGTACAGTCATCTCCGTGATCATGCTCATGATCATGTCCGCTCTTTGCCTCATCCATCATTGTCTCCTCAAGAGACTTATAGTTCTGCATAGCCTCCCGGATAGCAGCTCCATCAAGCTCATCCCATGGAGTTGTAATGATTGTTGCATGATCATTCTTCTCTCTGATCATGGCTACTGCCTTCTCTATCTTGTCCTGTGTAGTTGTCTGTGTTCTACTCAGGATGATAGTGTTGGCACTTTCTATCTGGTTGTTGAAGAACTCACCGAAGTTCTTCATGTAAATCTTGACCTTTGATACATCTGCAACAGTTGTATAGCTGTCAAGCTCCACATCGAGATCTGCTGCCACATCTTTAACTGCCTTGATAACGTCAGACAGTTTGCCAACTCCTGATGGCTCAATAATGATCCTGTCAGGTGTATAGTCTGTTATAACCTGCTTGAGTGCAGTACCAAAATCTCCGACCAGTGAACAACAGATACAACCTGAGTTCATCTCTGTGATCTGAACACCGGCATCCTTCAGGAAACCGCCATCGATTCCGATCTCTCCAAACTCGTTCTCAATAAGAACCAGCTTTTCTCCCTTAAATGCCTGCTCAATAAGTTTCTTGATCAACGTTGTCTTACCGGCTCCAAGGAAACCTGAGATAATATCAATCTTTGTCATATCAATCACTCCTTAAACAAATTTATATTAAGACTGCGCATATGAGTTATGCCTGCACAGCTTTGATATCAATACATCCTTATGGATTATACTCGATTGCCCTGATTTTTGCAAGGAATCATGTGTACATCCACCTGGTTGAATGGAATCTCTATTCCATTTTCATCAAATGCTTTTTTCAGCTTCCACATAGCGTCCCATTTTGCATCAAAAAACTTCTCGATCCTTGCGTAGAACTTGACATACATATTGATCCCGCTGTCAGCAAATTCATCTATATACAGCAATACCTGTTCATCCTTCAGATAACCGTCAACATCCTTTATCACATCCAGTGTAACTCTCTTTACCTTCTCTATATCCGAGTCGTATGCTACCGAAAATGGGATCTCAACTCTTCTCATATCATGTTCCGTGACATTTACGAGAGAAGTGTTTGATATGTTGCCATTTGGTATGACTACTGATTTGTTATCGAGGGTTATAAGTCTGGTGTAAAAAATATCTATTGATACGACTGTTCCCTCACAGTGTGTATTGTTCTCTACTATATAATCTCCAACTCTGAACGGTTTTAGCATGAGGATAAGCAGTCCTCCCGCAAGGTTGGACAAGCTGCCCTGCAGAGCAAGACCAAGCGTTACTCCCGCTGTACCCAGTATGGTAATGAACGATGTTATCTGAAGTCCCACAATGCTTGCAGCCGTGAGAACTATCAAGACATTTAACACAACTTTCACAGCCGACACGAAAAATCCTGCAACACTCGTGTCAAGCTTAGACTTCTCAAAGCTCCTTCTTAGTATCTTTAGGAGCAGCTTCACAAGCTTGAAGCACACTACCATAAAGATAATTGCCACAACTATGCTTCCCAGCTTTGACATACACCAGTCTGTAAGTTTCTGGATGTACTGTCCTATGACACTCACCTGGTCCGTTGCCTCTTTCACGGCGTCTTCAACAACATTTTCCGTGGTCGCACTGTATGATGCCATATTGACTAAAGTCTCTGGTAATATCATAAATATACATTCCTCCTGTCTTCATTACTCAACAAAATATATGAAATACTAAGCTAAAAACGCTGTGCAGAAATCCCAGCCACAAGCCGCCCATCCCCGCACAGCGTCATATCTCTATCGATCTATAGTCGCTATCTCTATAGCTTATTTAGTGTTTACATGGGCAAAGACCGCAAATGACAGCGCTGGAGCAGTAACCGTTATCCTACCATCAGCGGAGCTCTTATAGCCTCTGTTATTGTTTCCCTCGCCTCCAAACTTCTGGTTGTCACTGGAGAACACCTCTCTGTACCTGCCATCTGCAAGCACTGGCATACTGTACTCCGCATCCTTAAGTCCGAAGTTGCACACTACATACATCACATCATCAGGCCTCATTCCCCTTCTTACAAATGACATGACCTGTCCATCTTCACTGAACTCCACATTGCCATCTGCCTGTCCGTGAAATGCTGTCTTTGAACTGTACAGCTTGTTGATCTCCTTAACATACTTCTGAAAGTAGCTGTTGGCATCAAATTCAAGTACCGACCAGTCTATCAGACTTCTGCCATCAAATCCGTTAAATCCGCCTAGCTCCTGACCCATAAATGTGAGTTTTCTTCCCGGAAGCGTCATCACAAGTCCGAAAAGCACCCTAAGATCAGCATATTTGTCCTCATATCCTCCCGGCATCTTTGATGCATAGCTGCCTCTCTGTCCAGCAACAGCATCATGGCTGAGTGCCCAGACAGAACTGTCACTCTCATCAAATGTGATACCACAGGTGTAATCACTGAAGCTTCCTCTTGCTGCCGGCGGGATCATCATATAATCCGTCACCCTCGTCACAGCCTCATTGTTCCATCCAAGACCGACAAGCACATCCGCATATCTGTCACCAGTGATGTTTCTGAATTCTCTCACCAGCTCTTCATCCTCTATCCTGATTCCGTCAAGGTGATAGGTATCGATCCAATACGACAGACAATCTATGTCCTTCACAGTGACCATATCCATGATCACCCCTATGCCCTTGCTGTGCAGATGATCGACCATCGCCATGAAATCTACTGGTGTTCCATACCTCGATGTCGGCGCAAACATTCCCACAGTATCATATCCCCAGCCTGAATCATCTCCGTACTCCATAAGCGGCATAAACTGGATATAGTTATATCCCATATTCTTCACATAAGTGGCTATCTCCCTGCCAAACTCTGCGTATGTCAGCTTTCCATCGTCAGGAACATTGCCCCATGTAGGCATATGAACTTCATATATATTGACGCCTGCTGCTTTGTTTCTGTTCTTCATATACGCTGAATCATTCCAGCTGTACTCAAGTTCTGTCAGTATGGATGCATTGCCCGGCGCCACCTCATAAGCAACCGCATATGGATCCGCAAATATATCCACATTGCCATCTCTATATAATGCCTCAAACTTATATCTCGTATTCGCAAGATCTCCCGGAATAAACAGTTCGAATATATCCGTATAATCAATCCTTCTCATAGGATTTACTCTTCCGTCCCATCCGTTAAAATCGCCAACCACGCTGACTCTGACTGCCCCCGGCATATTCATACAGAACGACACACCGGAAACTCCGTTCATCGTGATCTTTCTAGCCCCAAACACTTCCTTCACATGGAATCCGGACTCCACATCATCATCGCCATCAACGACCTTCATGACCATCTCCGGATCAACGCTGTAACCAAATGAATAAGGATCATATATATCTTTTACGGCATCCTCCTCACCTGATTCCCCCCATATCTTTTTTGTAACCCTGAGTTTATATGCAAATTCTGCTCTATCGTTTATTCTGACTGTAAAAAATCCCTGGGATCCTATCTCCTTCATCGGATATTCCTGCTCCCCATCCATCACAGACACGGATGCAGCCCCAGGCAGATATGCATTCACATAACAGTCTTTAAGACATTTATGCATTCCCAGTATATGATGAGGATTGCCGTGTGTAGCTCTTGTTATCGATGCAATCTCATCTGACTTTAGTACAAATATATCCATAAAACCTTCTCCTACATATTTATCTTCCATCTATGGCGTGAATGAATATTCCACTCCTAAGCTTTGGCTCAAACCATGTAGACTTCGGCGGCATGAGAAGACCAGCATCCGCTATATCAAATAGCTCTGTGATCGATGTAGGATACATGGAAAATGCAACTGCCATTCCGTCATCCACCAATCTCTCGAGCTCTGAAAGTCCTCTGATTCCCCCTATGAACATGATCCTCTGATCTGTTCTCGGATCCTGTATTCCAAGTATCGGTGCAAGCACATTGTCCTGAAGCACCGACACATCCAGTCTTCCGACCACATCATCTGGTACAATACTGTCCTTAACATTCAGCCTGTACCACTGTCCATCAATATACATGCCGACCTGTCCCTTGATATCTGGATCAACGGGGGTGCTGCTCTCAGCCACATCAAATATCTGTGATATACTGTCCATAAATCCATCTTTATCAAGTCCATTCAGGTCCTTAACGACTCTGTTATACGGCATGATCATGAGCTGATCATGAGGGAAAAGTACAGAGAGGAAATAATTGAACTCCTCTTGTCCGGTGTATCCCGGATTCTTCTCTCTCATATGCATTCCAGCCTTCACAGCAGATGCAGCCCTGTGATGTCCATCCGCAATATATATGTCATTTACATTGTCGAAAGCCTCTTTGATGGTGTCGATATCCCCCTGATCTTCTATGATCCATACATTGTGGGTTATTCCATCGGGCGATGTGAAGCCATAAAGCTTCTCTCCGCACTTCACTCTGCCTATGATCTCATCAACCTTATCTATAGCTCTGTACGCAAGGAATATAGGCCCCGTCTGCGCCCCGCACGCCTCAACATGCTTTATTCTGTCTATCTCCTTGTCTTCTCTTGTGTTCTCATGCTTCTTGATAACCCCATTTATATAATCGTCTATAGAAGCACATGCCACAAGTCCCGTCTGATGTCTGCCATCCATGATAAGCTCATAAATATAATAGACTGGTCTGCGCTCCATAATATACGTTCCATCATCTATCATACCCTGAAGCAGCCGGCCAGCCTTATCATATACACATGGAGCATATGTATCTACATCTGGTCCAAAGGATGTCTCAGCTCTGTCCACTTTCAAAAATGATAATGGTTCACGCTTGACCTCTATCTCTGCTTCCTGACGGTTATACACATCGTATGGCAAGGCAGCTACTCTGCCTGCAACATCTGGTCTCGGTCTATAGGCTCTAAAACTTCTGATTGTTGCCATATTCATTACTCCTGTCATAAATATTTTATTGTATGTGCCAATTAACCTCTTACTGCCTTGACAACCTTCTTAATGGAATCCTCATATTCCTCTTCTGATGAGTTCTCAAATATAAAGAGATCCTTGATGTTGGTTGGTGGATTGAAGTTCTGGCTGTTGATGTACTCATCCCAGTGCTCAAGCTTCCATGTATCTCTGTCTGAAGCTCTCTTGATCATTCTCTCATGACATACATCTTTTCTTGTATTAACCCAGATAACGAAGAGCTCTGCATCCTTCTCTGCCAACTTGGCACGAAGATTATCAAGATACTCATCATCTCTGATCTCCTCTGTGAACGGAGCATTGATAAGTACTGTATCATTGTAATCCAGTGCCTCAAATGCAAGATCCAGTACACAGTAATACTCGTAATCTCTGATCTCCTTCTGGAAGAAGTCTGATGAACGATTGTACTCCTGTCCGGCAACTACAAATATCTGCTTTGAGAGCACGATCAGTGTATCCTTGTCAAGGTATACACAATTGTGAAGTGCCTTTGCAACCTGCTTTGAAATAAATGTCTTTCCACATGCTGGTGGTGATGTAACTAAAATAAGCTTCTTCATATCTATAAATGCCTCCATTGTAAATGAAATCAATTTTTCTAATAGTGTATCACAATTACAATTTGCTTACAACATTTTTTAACGTTAAATAAAAATAAATAACAGCATTCGACATTCGTCGGGGACGGAGGTACCTGACCCCCTGAGTTCGTCGGGGACGGAGGTACCTGACCCCACGGGGACGGAGGGGACGGAGGTACCTGACCCCACGGGGACGGAGGGGACGGAGGTGCCTGACCCCACGGGGACGGAGGGGACGGAGGTACCTGTCCCCACGGGGCCAATATAATAAAAATAAGCCTGTTCAGCCAACAGTTGACACATTTCGTATCGACCTTGACTAAACAGGCTTAATCCTGTCAAATATTTATAAATTATCAGCTTTCGCCAGAAATTTATTTCTTTGTGATATATCCCTTTGCCTTCAGAAGCTCTGCGCAGAGAACTGCACCACCTGCTGCACCTCTTACAGTGTTATGTGAAAGGCCAACGAACTTCCAGTCATATACTGAATCCTCACGGAGACGTCCTACGCTGATGCCCATACCGTTCTCGAAATCAACATCCAGAGATACCTGTGGTCTGTTGTCTTCCTCGAGATACTGGATGAACTGCTTTGGTGCGCTTGGAAGGTTCAGCTCCTGAGGTGCGCCCTTGAAGCTTGTCATGGCCTCGATGAGCTGCTCCTTTGTAGGGTTCTTTCTGAACTTTACAAATACAGTTGCTGTATGTCCGTTGAGAACTGGAACTCTGATACACTGGCTTGTGATAGTGATTCCCTCTGCAGGTACGATCACACCATTCTCCTTGTCTACCTTACCCCAGATTCTGAGTGGCTCCTTCTCTGACTTCTCTTCCTCACCACCGATATATGGGATGATGTTGCCAAGCATCTCAGGCCAGTCCTTGAATGTCTTACCTGCTCCTGAAATTGCCTGATATGTGCTTACGATTACCTCGTATGGCTCAAACGGCATCCATGCTGTGAGTACAGGTGCGTAGCTCTGGATTGAGCAGTTAGGCTTAACTGCAACGAATCCTCTCTCTGTTCCAAGTCTCTTCTTCTGGAACTCGATAACCTCTGCATGATCTGCATTGATCTCTGGAACCATCATAGGAACATCAGGAGTCCATCTGTGAGCTGAATTGTTTGAAACTACTGGTGTCTCTGTCTTGGCATAAGCCTCCTCGATAGCCTTGATCTCATCCTTTGTCATATCTACTGCTGAGAATACGAAATCAACTGTGGCTGCGACCTTCTCCACCTCATTGACATTGTATACTACAAGCTTCTTAACTGCCTCAGGCATCGGTGTATCCATCTTCCATCTGTCACCAACTGCCTCTTCATATGTCTTGCCTGCACTTCTTGGGCTGGCTGCAACTGTAACAACCTCGAACCAAGGGTGGTTCTCAAGAAGTGAGATAAATCTCTGACCTACCATACCTGTTGCGCCAAGAATACCTACCTTTAACTTGTCACTCATCTTTCTTCTCTCCTATCTTTTTAATGACGGCAATTGCGTAACTTTTATGATGAAAGTCTTGTGGATTAGTATACCAATCAGGGGTCGCTCCCGCTTAACTCAGCCTACAGCGGTACTAAGATGCCGCTGGCGCGTCATCTAAGGACCGGTGGCTTCGTATTCCCCTGATTTGGTAATACTAACCACAAAACTTTCAATCCACTTCTGTGATTATTGCAATTGCCTGTTTTAGGTAAAATCCAGTATATTGCTCGATACTCGAGAATTACTTCGTTCTACTTTATATTATTTATTTTATAACTCTGACCTTAACTACACCCTCGATTGCTGAGAGCTCTGCGATATCGTCTGCTGTTGGCTCTACACCGATATCAAGGATCGAGTATGCGTAATCACCCTTCGCCTTGCTGATCATACCAGATACGTTGCCGCCCTTCTTGGAGAACACTCCTGTGAACTGGGTGAGCATGTTAGGGATGTTCTTGTGGCAGATGGTAACTCTGGCTACATCGCTGCACTGTCCCATGTTAACATTTGGATAGTTTACAGAGTTCTTGATGTTTCCATCGTTGATGTAGGACTTAATCTCCTTGCATGCCATAACTGCACAGTTGTCCTCTGACTCTGCTGTTGAAGCTCCAAGATGTGGGAATGCTACCACATTCTTGTAACCTGCTATGGCAGGGTTCGGGAAGTCTGTCATATACTTTGCAACCTTGCCTGAGTCGAGTGCCACCTTCATATCCTCATCGTTAACCAGTACGTCTCTTGCGAAGTTGAGGATCTTAACGCCGTCCTTCATCAGTGCAAATGCATCTGCATTGATCATGCCCTTTGTGCTGTCAAGCGCTGGAACATGAACTGTTATATAATCGCAGTCTCTGTAGATATCCTCTACATTAGTGATGTGCTTTACATCCTTTGAAAGTCCCCATGCTGCATCTACTGACACATATGGATCATATCCGTATACCTGCATACCGAGCTTAAGTGCAACATTTGCAACCTTTGCTCCTATGGCACCAAGTCCGATTACACCGAGCTTCTTGCCGAGGATCTCATTGCCTGCGTAGTTCTTCTTCTGCTTCTCTACCATCTTGGCGATATCCGCCTCAGCGGCATTGTCCTTAACCCAGTTGTAACCGCCAACAAGATCTCTCGAAGCCATGAGAAGTGCTGCAACAACAAGCTCCTTAACACCATTTGCATTTGCTCCTGGTGTATTGAATACTACGATACCCTTCTCAGCGCACTTATCAAGTGGAATGTTGTTGACACCTGCACCTGCGCGGGCTACTGCCAGAAGGCTGTCTGACAGCTCAAGATCATGCATGGATGCACTTCTGACCAGAACTGCATCTGCATCTGCAAAATTGTCTGTTACTTCATATGTATCAGGTAAAAGCTCCATACCGCATGCTGCGATAGGATTTAAGCAATTAATCTTTACTGACATGTCTTTTTCTCCCTTTTCTGTTGCTTTATATTATTTGTTCTCTGCCTCAAACTTCTTCATGAACTCTACAAGCTTCTCAACACCCTCGATCGGCATTGCATTGTAGATAGATGCTCTCATACCACCAACTGTTCTGTGTCCCTTGAGGTTGACAAATCCAGCCTCTGTAGCCTCCTTAACGAACTTGGCATCAAGGTCCGCATCACCTGTTACAAATGGTACGTTCATAAGTGAACGGTCTTCCTTTACTACTGTTCCCTTGAAGAGCTCTGAGCTGTCAAGGAAATCATAGAGAATCTTGGCCTTCTTCTCGTTGTGAACCTTCATAGCCTCAAGACCACCCATCTCCTTAACCCACTTGAATACCTTGCCACAGATATAGATGCCGTAGCATGGAGGTGTGTTGTAGAGTGAGTCAGCATCTGCCTGAGTCTTGTACTTGAGCATAGTTGGTGTAAATGGCATTACGTCATCTCTGATGAGATCCTCACGGATGATAGCCACTACCACACCTGCAGGGCCAACGTTCTTCTGTACTCCGAAGTAGATCATGCCATAATCCTCAACATTTACAGGCTGTGAGAGAATATCAGATGACATATCTGCAACAAGGATCTTGCCCTTTGTGTTAGGAAGTGTGTGGTATGTTGTTCCATATATAGTGTTGTTATGACAAATGTATACATAATCAGCATCGTCATCGATTGGAAGATCTGAACAATCTGGGATATATGAGAAAGTCTTGTCAGCTGATGATGCAACTGCAACTGCCTTTCCATATTTCTTTGCTTCTTCGTATGCTTTCTTTGCCCACTGACCAGTGATGATGTAGTCAGCTACACCATTCTTCATGAGATTCATTGGAATTGCTGCGAACTGCTGTGAAGCTCCTCCCTGAAGGAAAAGCACCTTGTAGTTGTCAGGTATATTCATGAGATCTCTGAGATCCTTCTCTGCCTCTTTGATGATATTGTCGAAAGCTTTGGATCTGTGGCTCATCTCCATTACGCTCATGCCTGTTCCCTTATAATCAAGCATTTCTTCTGCTGCCTCTTTTAATACCACCTCAGGAAGAACTGAAGGGCCTGCTGAAAAGTTGTACACTCTTGCCATTTTTGTTATCTCTCCTTCTTTGATTTTGTGACGATAATTCCGTTTTTAGTCTGTGTAAGTCTGTGTTCTGATGCCTATGTCGTTCTTCGGAGCGCTCCCGCTCGTCTCCTCCTGCAGCGGTACTAAGGTGCCGCCTCCAGCGCCACCCCTGGTATCGCCCCCTCCCTACGGTCGGCGGCATGTCGTCGGTGCATAAAAGAATGTGTCTTCGACACATTGGCACCGACTAAGGACCGGCGGAGGAGAATGTCCTTTGAACGACATAGGCATCAGAACACAGACTAATTTACTTTATCGACGAAATTATCTGGTTGTGACTTAATTAAATATTTGCGAGATATCCTGTTCACAAAAACGGCATTTCGCTCCTATTTATGATTATTGAAGAATAGTTACTTTGTTTTGTGAATTTTATTAATATAAAATGTTTACTAAACTTATTACACTATTCAGTAATCTTTTTATAGATTGCGTATTTCCGTTGCTTTATCGTATCCCGCTTGCGATTTTCAAGTTTTTCAGTTCAAAATCTTATGTTTTCAAGTAAAATAACTTCATTATCGCTTATATCCCTGTACTATAGCACTCTTTTCACTTGTCGGCAAGTGGGGATTATATATAAAGGCACCATATTTATGTATGTGTGCACACAAATATGGTGCTTTTTCATCTTGTGCCGTTATGAATCTTACATATCATCCTCTGAGAAGCATGTATCGATGGCTGCACCTGGTGCCACCATTGGCCATACCTTATCATCTCCCGCTATTGTTACATCTATTACAACAGGTCGGCCTGCTGTGAGTGCGGTCTTCATAGCATCCTCGAACTCTTCAAGGGTATTTGCTCTGATTCCCATTGCTCCGAGTCCCTCTGCGACCTTGACGAAATCTACTGAATCGTCAAGCACTGTGTTCGAATATCTGTGGTCATAGAACAGTGTCTGCCACTGTCTTACCATTCCGAGTACATGATTGTTCAAGACTACCTGAATGATAGGAACGTTGTACCTTGCCGCTGTTGCTATCTCGTTAAGGTTCATTCTGAAGCATCCATCACCGGCTATGTTGATGACAACCTTATCAGGTCTGCCGTACTTTGCTCCGATCGCAGCACCAACACCGTAACCCATGGTTCCAAGGCCACCTGATGACAGAAATGTTCTTGGCTCCTTGAAGGTATAGTTCTGGGCAGCCCACATCTGATGCTGTCCAACATCCGTCGTGATGATTGCATCGCCATTTGTCAGCTCATATATCTTCTTGATCGCTGCAGGACCGTTCAATGTGTCAAAGCTGTACACATCTGGGTTCTGCTTCTTGAGGTCTTCGATCTCAGACATCCACGTCTTGTTTGACTGTGTTGCAAGCTTGCCGTTGAGTATCTCCAGAACTTCCTTTGCATCGCCGACTATGCTGGCATTTGTAGGGATGTTCTTATCTATCTCGGCTGCATCTATATCTATATGTATGATCTTCGCATTTGGCGCAAACTTAGATGCATTTCCGATAACTCGGTCTGAGAATCTGGCTCCCACAACGATCACGAGATCTGCCCTTGACAAACCGAGGTTGGACACCTTGGTTCCGTGCATACCGATCATGCCTGTATATCTCTCGCTTCTTCCGTCAAATGCGCCCTTTCCCATAAGTGTATCGCACACAGGTGCATCCACCTTATCTGCAAATTCTGCAAGCTCTGCTGACGCGCCAGAGATAATGCATCCGCCACCTGCCATGATAAATGGCCTTCTTGAAACCTTGATCATCTCAATGACCTTATTCACATCCTCCTCGCGGATGGTGTCTGTCTTTCTCTCAATAACCTCCGGTGTCTCAGGTGTATACTCCGTCTCCGCTGCGGTTACATCCTTTGTTATATCCACAAGTACAGGTCCTGGTCTGCCGCTCTTTGCGATCTTGAACGCTCGTCTGATGGTTGGCGCAAGATCATCTATGTGCTTTACAATAAAGCTGTGCTTGGTGATTGGCATAACAACACCTGCAATGTCTATCTCCTGAAAGCTGTCCTTGCCGAGCATGTTTACACCTACATTTGCTGTGATAGCTACAACAGGAATAGAATCCATGTATGCTGTGGCAATACCTGTTACAAGGTTGGTCGCGCCCGGGCCTGATGTGGCCATACACACTCCGACCTTGCCTGTAGCTCTGGCATATCCGTCTGCTGCATGGGCAGCGCCCTGCTCATGTGATGTGAGCACATGGTTGATCTCATCCTGGTGCTTGTAGAGGGCATCATATACATTGAGGATAGTTCCTCCCGGATAACCGAACACAGTGTCAACGCCCTGTTCCTTAAGGCACTCTATAACAATTTCAGAACCTGATATCTTTGACATTATTATCTTCTCCTTCTTTTCTCTCATATCGTAGAGATAATTGTGAAACATGTAGATTATGAACTTCTGAGATGTTTTAGCCTACCAATCGGAGGTCGCTCCCGCTTAACTTAGCCTGCAGCGGTACTAAGATGCCGCTGTAGCGCCATCTAAGGACCGGCGGCTGCGTATTCCTCCGATTTGGTAAGGCTAAACAATCTCAGTCGTAATCTACATATTTGAATTTCATAATTATCATCTAGTTCTTTGGCACCTCAAGCACAGCGCCTCTGTTGCCTGATGTAACCATTGCTGCGTATCTTGCAAGGTAGCCTGTTGTAACCCTTGGCTCTCTTGGTGTCCATGCAGCTTTTCTCTTTGCAAGCTCCTCGTCTGAGACATCGAGCTTGATGCTGAGGTTGTTGATATCGATCTCGATCATATCACCCTCCTCAACAAGAGCGATAGGTCCGCCCACGGCAGCCTCAGGTGATACGTGTCCGATGGATGCTCCACGGCTTGCTCCTGAGAATCTTCCATCTGTGATAAGAGCTACTGATGAACCAAGTCCCATTCCTGCTATGGCTGATGTAGGATTGAGCATCTCTCTCATACCAGGACCGCCCTTTGGTCCCTCGTATCTGATGACTACCACGTCACCCTCTACAATCTTACCACCCTTGATAGCTGCGATCGCGTCCTCCTCACAGTCAAATACCCTTGCAGGGCCCTTGTGAGCCAGCATCTCAGGCACAACTGCTGATCGCTTTACTACAGAGCCGTCCGGTGCAAGGTTACCCTTAAGCACTGCCAGACCACCTGTAACTGAATATGGATTGTCCATAGGTCTGATGACCTCAGGATTCTTGTTAACACTGCCCGCAACAGCCTCTCCTATTGTCTTGCCTGTAACTGTCATGCAGTCCTTGTTGATGAGTCCTGCATCAGCAAGCTGCTTGATAACCGCATACACACCGCCGGCCTCGTTGAGATCCTCCATGTATGTGTGGCCTGCAGGAGCGAGGTGGCACAGGTTTGGTGTCTTCGCGCTGATCTCATTTGCAAATGAGATATCGAAGTCGAAGCCGATCTCATGTGCGATGGCTGGAAGGTGGAGCATGGAGTTGGTTGAACATCCAAGTGCCATATCAACTGTCAGAGCGTTGATGATGGACTCCTTTGTAATGATATCTCTAGGTTTGATGCCCTTTCTGTACATATCCATAACAGCCATACCTGCATGCTTTGCAAGCTTAAGTCTCTCTGAATAAACGGCTGGAATAGTTCCATTTCCTGGGAGTCCCATTCCAAGAGCCTCTGTCAGACAGTTCATTGAGTTGGCTGTGTACATACCTGAACATGATCCGCATGTAGGACATGTTTTGCACTCATACTCGTATACATCCTCCTCAGTCATGGTTCCGGCTGCATATGAACCAACAGCCTCAAACATGCTTGAAAGACTTGTCTTATTTCCCTTTACGTGTCCAGCGAGCATAGGACCGCCAGATACAAATACTGTTGGAACATTTACTCTGGCTGCAGCCATGAGAAGTCCAGGAACGTTCTTGTCACAGTTAGGGATCATAACCAGTGCATCAAACTGATGAGCTATAGCCATAGCCTCCGTTGAGTCTGCGATCAGATCTCTTGTAACCAGTGAATACTTCATTCCGATGTGTCCCATTGCTATACCGTCACATACAGCGATTGCTGGGAACATAACAGGTGTACCACCTGCCATGGCAACTCCCATCTTTACTGCCTGTGCTATCTTATCCAGGTTCATGTGTCCTGGAACTATCTCATTGTATGAACATACGATACCTACTAAAGGTCTCTCCATCTCTTCCTTTGTCATGCCCAGTGCGTTGAACAGAGATCTGTGTGGCGCCTGCTGCATTCCTACCCTAACATTATCACTCTTCATCTTTTTATCCCTTCCAGACGAGAGGGTATTGTAATGTGTACTCTCGTCTTACATTTCTAAATTTTATTCTTTAACTTTATTCGCCCGGCGGGCTCAAATGTCCGCTTATGACATTTCTTTTTGGCTATTATACTCTCTCACAGATAAGATCACCCATCTCGGAGCAGCTTACGAGCTGTGTTCCCTCTGAGTGGATATCTATGGTTCTGTATCCGTCCTTGAGTACCTGCTTTACAGCGTTCTCCACTGCATCTGCCTCTTTGTCGAGGTCAAATGTGTATCTGAGCATCATTGCTGCCGACAGGATGGTTGCTATTGGATTCGCCTTGTTCTGTCCTGCTATGTCAGGTGCTGATCCGCCTGATGGCTCGTACATACCAAACTTTGTCTCGTTAAGTGATGCCGATGAAAGCATTCCGATAGACCCCGAGATCATGGACGCCTCGTCTGAGAGGATATCTCCGAACATATTCTCTGTGAGGACCACGTCGAACTGTGCCGGATCCTTTACAAGCTGCATTGCACAGTTGTCTACGAGCATGTGCTCAAGCTCAACCTCAGGGTAATCCTTTGCCACTTCCTCAACGACCTTTCTCCAAAGTCTCGAAGAATCAAGAACATTTGCCTTGTCAACGGATGTGACTTTCTTTCTTCTCTTCATAGCTATGTCAAATGCCTTAATTGCAATTCTTCTGATCTCGTTCTCATTGTATGTGAGGGTATCAACGGCCGTCATGACTCCGTCAACCTCCTCTGTGTGTCTCTCGCCAAAGTAGAGACCACCGGTGAGCTCTCTCATCATCATCATGTCAAATCCGCGCTCTGCGATCTCTGCCTTGAGTGGGCAAGCCTCCTTCAGCTCATCATAAAGATTTGCAGGACGAAGGTTTGCGAAGAGGCCAAGCTCTTTTCTGATCTTTAACAGTCCTGCCTCCGGGCGGAGATTTGGAGGGAGCTTATACCATGGTGATGTGGATGTATTTCCTCCTATCGAACCGAGAAGAACAGCATCCTTTGACTTTGCAACTGCCACTGCCTCGTCTGTGAGCGGCACACCAGTTGCATCTATTGAACATCCACCCATGAGAATCTGCTCATAGTCAAATGTATGTCCGAACTTCTCTCCGACTGTATTAAGGACCTTCATAGCCTCTGTGACTACCTCAGGGCCGATACCGTCGCCTTTTATTACGGCTAAATTACACTGCATTTTCTTATTCCTTCTTTCGATTATTAATTCTTGCTATTTATGTAGTTGATGAGTCCCTCACTCTTGATGATCTCCTGCATGAACGGAGGGAATGCCTGTCCTTTGAACTCTGTTCCCTGGGTTCTGTCATAGATCATACCGCTGTCAAAATCGATCTCCACATCGTCGCCTGCCTGGATAGCCTCAGCTGCCTCAGGGCACTCGATGATAGGAAGTCCGATATTGATGGCATTCCTATAGAAGATTCTGGCAAATGTCTCTGCGATGACACAGCTTATTCCTGAAGCCTTGATGGCTATAGGTGCGTGCTCTCTTGAAGATCCACAGCCGAAGTTCTTTCTTGCCACAATGATGTCGCCCGGTTTTACGCGCTTAACGAAATCCTTATCTATATCTTCCATACAGCTCTTTGCAAGCTCTGCAGGGTCTGATGAATTCAGATATCTTGCAGGGATGATTACATCTGTATCTACGTTGTCACCATATTTGTGTACTGTTCCATGTGCTTTCATAGTCTATCTCCTTTATCTCTATAGAAATTTGCTAAATCATGCAAGCCTGACCTTTTGGGTGCTTTAGCATGCTTAGCAAACTTCTTCATATTCTATGTTTTTTATTACAAACCAAGTTCGTCAGGGCTGCTGATCTTACCTGTGATCGCTGATGCAGCTGCTACAGCCGGGCTGGCAAGATATACCTCTGAGTCAACGTGACCCATACGTCCTACGAAGTTACGGTTTGTTGTTGATACAGCTCTCTCTCCTGCTGCCATGACACCCATATGTCCTCCGAGACATGGTCCGCATGTAGGAGTTGAAACCACTGCTCCAGCCTTGACAAATATAGTCATAAGACCTTCCTCAATACACTGAAGGTAGATATCCTGTGTTCCAGGAATGACGATGACTCTGACACCGTCGGCAACCTTTCTTCCCTTGATGATATCGGCTGCTATTCTCATATCTGAGATACGTCCATTTGTACATGAACCGATGACTACCTGATCGATCTTGATATCGCCAACCTCATCGATAGTCTTTGTGTTCTCTGGGAGATGTGGGAAAGCAACTGTCGGCTTAAGCTGTGACAGGTCGATGGTATACTCTGCATCATATACAGCGTCCTCGTCTGCCTCATACTTTGTATATGACTTTGTGCTGTGCTCCTTCATGTACTCCTCTGTAAGCTCATCTACAGGGAAGATACCGTTCTTGGCACCAGCCTCGATGGCCATGTTTGCAATTGTAAATCTGTCATCCATAGTAAGGTTCTTGATACCCTCGCCAACGAACTCCATAGACTTGTAAAGTGCTCCGTCGACGCCGATCATACCGATGATGTGAAGGATGACATCCTTACCGCTGATCCACTTTGCCTTCTCTCCAACGATGTTGAACTTGATGGCTGATGGAACCTTGAACCAAGCCTTGCCTGTCACCATTCCTGCTGCCATATCTGTACTTCCGACACCTGTTGAGAATGCTCCGAGTGCTCCGTATGTACATGTATGTGAGTCTGCACCGATACATGTCTCTCCTGCTACGATAAGTCCTTTCTCTGGAAGGAGCGCATGCTCGATACCCATTGCTCCGACGTCAAAATAATTCTCAATCTCATTTGCCGCCGAGAACTGTCTTACACACTTACAGTGCTCTGCGCTCTTGATATCCTTGTTTGGTGTGAAGTGATCCATGACAAGTGCTATCTTCTTCTTGTCAAATACTTCCTTCTTGTTGAACTTCTCCATCTCGTGAATTGCAACCGGTGTTGTTACATCGTTTCCTAATACTAAATCCAAATCTGCCTCGATAAGCTGTCCTGCTTCAACTGCTGGCAGTCCTGCATGAGCAGCTAAAATCTTCTGAGTCATGGTCATACCCATATGTATAGTCCTCCTATCATTTGTTTCTAAATACAAATTCTTACTCTTGATAATATCACTCATCCAGATATAATTACAATATATAAAAAGAATAATTATTATAACTTGGAGGAATGTCATGATAAGTAATCTGAACAATTACGTCATATTTCATACAGTAGCAAAGACCGGAAATATCAGCAAGGCTGCAAGCCAGCTCTACATCAGCCAACCAGCGATCAGCAAATCAATATCCAAGCTTGAAGCAGAGCTTGGCACTGCCCTCTTTTCCAGAAGCTCAAGGGGCGTGGTACTGACCGAGGAGGGACAGGTGCTCTACGAGTATGTGGAGAGGGCTTTCGATTCACTGAACATGGGCGAGGAAAATCTGAAGAACTACAAAGAGCTTGGGATCGGACACATAAGGATCGGTGTGAGCACATCGCTGTGCAAGCACATACTCTTGGACTACCTGAAGGACTTCATAAGAGAAAATCCAAATATCAAGTTCAGCATCGACTGCCATTCAACGATCAACACCATCAAGCTGCTCCGAAACGAGGATATCGATATAGGTCTCATCTGCAACACCGAACTTCCAAAGGGGATAGTCTACTCTCCTGTCAGGGAGATACATGACGTATTTGTGGCAAGCCCCGAATATCTTGACAACTTCTACGAGCGTACAAATGACAAGGCTCACTATAGATTCGCTGATGATCTTCCAAACAATATCAAAGGCAACTTCATCCCTCTGCTAAGCTCAGGCCTACCCCATGCCACAGGTGAGGATGCTTCAGTTCCGAATCATGATGAAAAAAGCAGAGACACCAGACATTCATCCGGTGCCTCTGCTTCTGACACTATTTTTAATTCAATTAACACCGGTATCTCCAATATATCAACCGTTGACATCCTTGAGAATTCCAATCTCATGGTTCTCGAGGAGGCCAATGTAACCCGTACCCATGTGGACGAATATCTACGCTCCCAGGGCATCAGCTGCAGCCAGATCCTGGAGATCAACAACATGGATCTTCTCATCGACTTCGCCGCCATCGGTATGGGCGTTGCCAGCGTAGTCCGCGAATTCGCCCAAGAACAGCTGGACTCAAGCGTCATCACCGAACTTCCGCTTGACACTCCTATTCCAAGCAGAACTGTCGGGTTCGCTTACTCCGGGGTGAAGAATCAGAGCACGGCTATGAGGAAGTTTATGGAGTGGGTGGGGGTGTGAACAATTATCAATTACATATGTAAACGCTATTATAATAGTTGACCACTGAGGGTGCGGATATTTTTTGGGACTAAGATACTAGTCCTAAACTCCGCCTATATTCCATAGGGCTCATAGCTCCTAATGAAATTTTAATACGTTTTGTAGAATACCAATGCATGTAATCATCTATCGCATCAATAAATTCATCAATAGTTACGTGTGTCCAATTGTGATTGTAGAACATTTCATTTTTTAATCTGCCCCCTCACATAAGCCGTCACTATTCAATTCACGTTCATGTGTACCCGATTCCTGTACATTTTCACAACTTGGCTGCAACGTAAACACTATCAGTAGTGGCGCAGCAAGAAAAACTGCCGCAAAGTATCTCAACAATACTAACGGAACAAAGGATGACATAAACATATAGAGCAACATTATTCCCGAAGGCCATAACAATTTTTTATTTTTTTTGTACATAAGATAAAACACAAGATTTAACACTCCCCAAAACCAAAAGCCTATAGAAAAAAGCATCGAAACCACTGGTATTTTCTCAAAAGAAATATTTAATCCTATATTCGAATAGTATTTTAACAGTCTTGGCAAATAACTTTTATGTTCAGCCGGATACTCAACCAGATCTCCCATATATAAATAACACTTATCAAGTTCATTATAATGATAAAACCCTTCAATTCCAGATTGATTATACCCATCCACAACACTTCCTGGAAACCACATATTCTGATTTGTTGCCAATATGCCATCTATATAGTCACGTGGGTACTTTATACCCATTCTACACCAAAATCCAAAAAACTCGCCAAAATTGTCAGACAGCCTCAAATTATTTTTTGTATAATCAGCATTTTCCGGGTTATAAAGCACTTTATCAAGATCAAAATACTTTTCCAACTCCGCTATCTCTTCATCTGTCCAATCATCATTATTCATATACGCCCTCACTATAGGCTGTGACATGACAGATAACGACTGACTGACCGACGGATCCTCATTATATGGTTTACATAGAAGAGTAAGCATGCATCCAACAATAACATATAACATAACTGTCGTTACACTAAACACAATAACCCCTCTTTGATATTTTTTTATGTTTACTATACAAACAATAATTACAACTGCAATTATCAGCAATGGCACAACAATGCCCATATTATTGTTTCTTGCATACACTGTTAGTACTATTGACACCGCAAGTAAAATTGGTCGTCGAATCCTACTAAAAAAATAATCTTTATCCGTAGCCATCACATAAATCCAAAAGGTAGTATTTACGAGCAATAGACTAAACATGATATCTCTAACTTCCTGTACAACAAGCATCTGTATTACCGGAAATAACCCGCATGCTGCTACCAGACCTAATAACAAGTCTTTGTTTATTCCCTTTGAATAAAAATATTTCAGTATGAATGTATACATCGCAGCAACCAATATCATCTGGATCACTACATAAACTGCAACTCCAGCATTCCACGAACCAGTAATAACATATACAAAAGGAATGAGCTTCGTTACTATCAACGAATGTAATAACGGAATATTTCCATTATAACCATTTGCGCTTTGCGCCAATTCCACCGTTGCATCATACCTGAATCCGCCTGGAAAATCCGCCAAAAATACAGGCATCCAGCAAAGAAGTATAAAACAAAAAATAAAAATAGGATGTTTAAAAATAATATATATCCTTCTATTGCGTCTACTACCGCTTAGTCTCACGTTTATTCTTTCTAATACATCCCAAATCATTCCAAGTAATATTGCAATATTATGAGTAAATAAAACAACACATATAGGTTGCCAGGCAAAAAAAGCCGTCTCATTCACATCCAATGAATGTCCCATAGAAATCATACATGCAAAAATGAATCCTAGTACATGTGTACAACTTATTTTTCTTTTATCCCCTGCCTGTGTTCCTTTCTGCAGCATAATATATATAACTGCACATGTAATAAGCGGCATCACACTATTAGAATACCCTAACGTATCATCACATATAAACTTTTGAAACAGCATAGCACTAGCCAAAGCCCAAATGATATTGAATATCTTTTTCTTCATATCTCTCCCCTTATCTAATAAACATATCTTTTTTGTATATAATAGCTGACGAAAAACAAGCCCATATCTACAGGAATTTTTACAAACAATTCCGCAGATACTCCTGTTATAGTTACAAACAAGCTGGTAAGACATGCACTCAAACACATCTGAATAACAACCAAGCCAAAATACCGTATCATTGTTGCCCTATGTTTCTTTTTACTCATAAATACATATCTATAGTTCACCATGTAATTATAAATAGACGAAAAAACTCTAGCAATGATTGTTGCTAAAGAAATATATATATACGAATCAAGTTTACGTCTGCACACAATGCATATCATGTTAAATATAAATAAATCTATTATACAAGACGACAAACTTGACAAAACATATCTGCAAAAATTGCCTAAAAAAAGCTTATATATTCTAACAGAATCAACTATTGGTCTGAAATGTGTCTGATGATTCTCCTTGGAATCATAAATCGTCTCAATTCCGACCTCCTTAATTGCAATTTTATTCTTTATAGCCTCAATAAGCATTTTTGTTTCAAATTCAAATCTATTTTCCTCAAGATGAAGCAATTCCAGCATAAAACTTTTTGGAATATATCTAAGTCCTGTCTGTGTATCCGATATGTCAACTCTATAAAGTAGTTTAAACATTTTCCTTGTAAGATTATTTCCAAATTTACTTTTATCCGGAACTTGAGGTCCATTAAAATCTCTAACTCCTAATATTAAAGATTCTTTACTTTTTTCAGCCTCTGTTTTTAGCTCCATAATAGATTTTATCGAATGTTGACCATCAGAATCTACCGTTATACACCCTTGCAAATTCGTATAGGTTTCAATACAGTATTCAAATGCCTTTTTTATAGCATATCCCTTTCCCTGATTCACACTATATCTAATTACCTTAACTCCATACTTGCTTTCCGCAGCATCAAAATACATATCATATTTTTTATCACTTCCATCATTTACCAACACTACAGAAAATAAATTTTGGTTTAATAAATTTAATAATCCTAAAAGCCGATCATCTGGCTCATATGATGGAATTATTATTACTATTCTACAATCCTTATCCATTAGCAATCTAACCTATTCTCCTTAATTGTAAATTTTGCGTTTCTATCACTATATAAAGAATAAGTAATCATTACTGATATTGCAAACATCGTAACTGCAAGATTTCGGTACGTCATCCATGAATGAATAACAGAATGATTCCTTATGATTGAATACTAGACAAATGGATATAACCCTATAATAGCTAAAGATACCACCGAAACAACATCTATCTTTACTTTGATTATCCTCAACGAGAATAATCCCCCAAGCGAAATAATCAATAATGCCACAATCCAAAGCAGCGAAGTACTAAATAACTGTCCTATGTTGTTTCTTATTACACCTCGAGCCGAGCAATAATCTCCTCCTACCGCTCCCATTGAACGATACATCGTTTCATCAAAACCTTCCTTTATTACATTGTTCCCTGTCAGAATATATGCAACTATCCATTTCCCAATCCACATCCCTGCATAACCACATAACCAGGAAATGGAGGAAAATACAATTCTTCTTATATTTGAGCCAAGACGATCTCCACCAAGCATAATAAACAATATGAGTGTAACCCCCAGTCCAACAAGAGGATACGTTAAAAAATCAAAAAATGCAGTACATATACCTACCCACAAAAATAAATATATATATTTCGAAGATTTATACACCTTAAACTTTAGCATTATATATGCGGCTACCAAAGTTATCGTATACACGCATGCGTATTGCATGCACATAGCCGTACTTATCGGATTGATACACAACATCATAAATCCAAATGGGACTACGCCTCTATAACCTGTATATTTGTATAATTCTATAACTGTCAACATGGCAAGCATGCCCTGTAAAAACAAGAACAGAATTCTTATATCAGCATAAGACATAATCATCAGCAGTGGCTTCAACCAAACTAGATATCCATGCCAATATCTTGGATAATTAACAACCTGTGTCTCAAGATTGTCATCAACTAAATGCTTCACCAGTCCTATGCTCTGTTCCATATTTCCAACTACAACATATGGATTGTTCATAGCATCTCTTACAACAGAACCGCTGCCTCTAAATACGGCATTGTTACGCATCAATGAATCTGTAAAACTATCTAACCTTGTGCCCTGTAACCAGTCATTATATCTTTAATCTCTGTCTCAAAAAGATTATTGATAGCAAATCTTACAACTGAATTGCCAAAATTATGGAATTTTCTTTTATTCTCCGTGAAATAAGTACTGGACAGCCTATCTCCTACGACCATATCCGCTCCCCGGTTTCCAACAATATCTGCCATCTCTCTCGAGATTTCTGCTGGATATGTATCATCTGCATCCACCATTATGTACACTTCAGCATCTATTTCCCTAAACATCCGCCTTATTACATTTCCTTTTCCCTGCTTTCTTTCGTAACGAACTACAGCCCCCGCCTTTTTTGCAAGCTTTACCGAAAAATCCGTGGAATTATTGTCGTATACATATATAACTGCTTCCGGCAAAGCCTTCCTAAAATCAGTTACCACTTTCGATATCGTCTTTTCCTCATTGTAACAGGGAATTAATACAGCTAATTTATCCATTTTATACCTTAAAATCTAATATAATATTACATATTTTATCAACATCATATTTATTTTGAAAACATGCAAATGTGTTTGTACACTGATATAGATATCTTCTTGTACATATATCATCATACGCAAGTCTTTCCATATATCTATCATAAACAGCTTTTCTCTTGCCAATCTACGCATGTTAATCTGCACCTGACACCTTCTAGCAACAGTGTAAAGCTCAGAGATTAACTAGGAACGAGTAGTTAGTTTACCGTTTATGGAGTTCAACGCCAGTACTACTTATTGTTCGCTTACTCAGGGGTGAAGAATCAGAGTACGTCTATGAGGAAGTTTATGGAGTGGGGGGATATGAAAGAGCTACAATACAGCCCGATTATCTCATCCTGAAGTTATCTCCAACCACTTCATATCGCCAAGTTCAAATTACTGCACCCACAAATCATCAAATCTTTTTAGTTTCTGCTCCTTTTTATAATCCTCAAGATACTTTAGATACGTGTATTCTGGCTCGTATCCTAAATCTTTTTTAGCGTTAGTAATATCCATAACAAAACTAGTAAAACTACTCTTATTTGGATTGTAAATAATTTCTGACTTGCATCCCTTGGGAGAAAAAATTTTTATAATCCCCTCTATTTGTTCTTGTAAAGTGGTTTTTATCCCTGTTCCGGCATTATATATTCCCCCATCAACATCAGTCCAAAGTGCCTTGAACATCATCTGGCAAAGATCTTTTACATATAATATATCTTTAAACGCGTCAGGATCCCCCCATAGTTCAATATTTTGTCCTTTTGATGCCAAATCGATCATATATCTATAAGCTATTTTCTTTTCAATTCCATTGACATAGTATATCTTTTGAGGATGATACATATACACATTGGGAAGTCTAAACACAAAATTCTTCACACCAAATTCTTGTTTATAAAACTCCATTGTCTCTTCAATCATGCTCTTTGTAATACAATAAAAAGAATGATCTCCAGTATATAGCAATTTCTTAGGCATATACGGTGACAAAACTTCTGATTTTCCCCAATAGCCGCCTTGAACCGACCAAGTTTGTGAATATAAAACTCTATCAGCATTTGTTTTCCGTGCATATTCAAGAATTCTTAACGCACCACTTATATTTGTTTCAATATATTTAAATGGATCGTATTGCCTTAAATAAGCTGGTAATATTCCCACTAAATTAACTATGGCATAAATATTATCCTTCGGTAACTTAGCAAAATCTGAATCTTTGCGGACATCAACATTTATATACTCAATCCTATTTCGTTTAAAATAATCAGTTTGTTTTCTTCCCACTGCTAAAAGTTGGTACTTACTTGTATCCAATCTCCGCTTACAATAATCAATAAAATATGCTCCTATATTACCAGTTGCTCCAAATACTACAATCCTCTTCAAATTGAATACCCCTTTATTATGTTTTTCAACTTTATCCAGAATAACTTTTACACAACAAAAGATTTCTAGATATTTCAGTCATTGTACACATATGTCTAAATTTTCCGAATATAACATCCTACACGATTTGAACTATCAGTTGTTTTTCCAATATTTTCCGGTTCGTAATATACAATACGAATAATCTTTTCTGGATGTTCTATTTTCAATTTATTAAACATTTCTATATCTTGTTTGTTCATTAAAAAAACACTTTCAACCGGGAATGGATTACAAACCTTTGTAAAATCAGGCGGATCTCCACAAGAAACTTGCACAACCATTTTTACAAAATCATACCCCGTTGAATACTCAACAAGATCACTGCCGATACAATCTCCCCCCATTCTTGCTCCAATTTCAATTATTTTAATATTTCCATCATTATCAATTTTTATTTCAGAATGAGATGCCCCATTATTTATCTCCAATGAATCCAGTGCATGGGATATGATTTGTTTGATTTTTTCTATCATTATATAACTTAACGGTGCAGGTTCAATATGCCTTGTTTCAATAAAATGTGGTGCACCTGTAGTATACTTTTGTGTGATTGCTAGGAAATAGTGCCTTCCCTCGTAAGAAATATGTTCTACACTATACTCCTTGCCTTCAACAAATTCTTCAATTAACACCTTTCCTTCAAAGCTTTCACTTTTAGATGCTTTCATTACTAATTCTGCCTCTTCTGGTGAATTAACCTTATAAATACCTCGGCTACCACTTCTATCTGTTGGTTTTACAATTGCCGGATACGACATGTCCAATAAGTTAATATCCGTTTCTGCCTCTAAAAGATAGCTCTTAGGACTAGGATCATCATTAAGTTCGAATGCTTTACGCATTAAATACTTATTAGTACACTTACCTGTCGATTCAATTGTATTACCAGGTAGATTCATTTTTTCTGCAACATAATTCACTGTAATAACAGCCAGGTCAGATGCTATACTGCAAATTCCACAAATTCCAATTTCTCTACATATTTCCAGAATGCATTCCTTCTCTATAATACTAATTGGATAAAAATAATCTGCAACTTTTTCCCCAACATCATTTGCTGCCCAGGCAAAAACATGTGTAATGTACCCCATTTTTTTCGCCTTTTCAATTAATGGTAGCTGTAAATAACTTGCGCCTATGATTGCTAAATTCTTTTTCATGTCAATTGTCCTCTTCTTTTTTAAAAAAAGCTTTTACTCCATCAATAACTTTCTGACAATCATCTTTAGTAAGTCCATAATACATTGGCAATCTAACAAGTCTTTCACTTTCTTTAGTTGTATATTCATCATTTCCATCAAATCGTCCAAATCTACATCCAGCCGGTGCCGAATGTAATGGAATATAATGAAAAACACAATATAATTGTCTTTCTTTCATAAATTCAATAAAACTCTGTCTTTGCTTAAAATCTTTACATTTTAGATAAAAAATATGCGCATTATGATTGCAATTTTCTGGAACAATTGGTATTTCAATTATTCTTTTTTTTGCCAATGGCATAAAGGCATCATAATATCTATTCCATGTTTTTATACGATTTTCAGTTATCTCATCAGCATGAAGTAATTGTGCCCAAAGATACGCAGCATTTAATTCACTTGGCAAATAACTGTCCCCAAAATCTACCCAAGTATACTTGTCTACCTGCCCCCTAAAGAATTTAGCTCTGTTAGTCCCCTTTTCCCGCAAAATCTCAGCTTTTTCATTATACTTGGAATCATTGATCACTATTGCTCCCCCCTCACCCATTGAAAGATTTTTCGTTTCATGAAAAGAATAGCAACCAAATGTTCCTATTGTACCAAGATATTTTCCTTTATATGTACTCATTATACCTTGTGCTGCATCCTCTACTACAATAATATTACTTTTAGCCGCAATATCCATTATTGTATCCATTTCACATGCAACTCCAGCATAATGCACTGCAATAATTACTTTTGTTTTATCTGTTATTGCCCTTTCTATTTTTGTTTCATCAATATTCATTGTATCAGGACGGATATCCACAAATACTAATTTTGCTCCTGCCAACACCGCAGCTGTCGCAGTTGAAGAAAATGTATAGCTAGGTAATATAACTTCATCCCCCGGTTTTAAATCACACATAAGTAAAGCCATATCCAATGCTGACGTTCCACTAGTTGTAAGCAAAACTTTCTGAGCATTAAAACGTTGCTCCATCCACTCATGACATTTTTTTGTAAAAAATCCATCACCACAAATCTTATGCGATTCAATCGCTTGTTTAACAAATCCTATTTCATCTCCTACACAAGGAGGCACATTAAAATCAACCATCTTACCTATCTTTCTTTTTTTATTATAATTTTTTTGAAAACACCAACAATAAAATCTACTGGGAAATACCAGAACAACAAAACATTATTTCTTTTAACTATATTTAACATATTTTGCTTATAATCAAATCTCTTGTAGTATTCTTGTCTAAACTTTGTTGTATCCATTTTCATGAACTCATGGGCATAATCCGTTTTATTTTTTTCTATTAAACCACGAATATTATTAGTAAATCGTGTCTCTGTTATAACTGATCCTTCCAACAATCTTTCCCGTTCTTTCCTATAATCATCATCATCTAACAAACGGTCTACGTCTGTAATTAAATCGTTGTAACTATTATACTCTATTTGACAATCTTTCTGATGCAATAATAACCCATCTGAATCAGATCCATGCTTTAAAGTGACTGGCAATCTATGTGCCAGTGCAGAATATTTCATCATCATCCCCCCAAACATAGGATATGTATTCAAATATAAAACACAATTTCGAATGAGATAATAAAAATCTTTTCTTTCGTTTATATGAAATGCACGATCTGGATAATCTGCTATAATTTTCTTCAATTCTCTGTCATCACCTGTACCAGCATAAAGGAACATGATATTTTCATGTTTTTCCATAATATGACGAATTATTTTATAATACGTATTATCTGGATCACCTAAAGTCTTATATAACGCTCCCCCACTAAAGATATATTTTTCCCTTTCAACATCAAAAGGAAGTCCCATATGATTTTTCTCAGATTCAGCATATACATTTACTCCAAGTTTTATACACTTCTCATTTGGAATATTTCTTTCATAATGTTGAATATATGCAGACATTTCACGACTTCCCAGAAAATAATCACTTGCACATTTTCCAAGCCAATATGCATGATCTGTAAGATCTATCAAATAACGTCTACATACCCCTTCATATATATGAAATGCTGCACATGCCGCTGTATCAAATGGTGTGGTATAAAAAAAAGCTACTCTTGGCTTTACCTCTTCAAATACTCTAGCAATCTGTACACACCACTTTTCATAATTTGTTGTATCAATATACGAAATATCAATATTATACTTTGCACACATCTTTTTAATTGTAGGTATGCTTTTTCTTACCTTTTTATCTGTCACGTAACAAACTTTATATCCATTCATTCCAAGTGCATTCAAATACATCAAAACAACCCCTCTAGTATCAAGGCCAAAGCCATCATACACTAATATTGTATCCTGACATTTGCTGTAACCCGAAAAGCCAAACTTTGACTTAATCATATCTCCTGCTTGTGCAGTTAAAAATTCTATGTCATCATCTGTATAAATCTGGTTAAACATGTACAAAGATTCGGCGGCAAAAGACAATGCCGCTAAGCAAGTTTTGATCCGTCCTTTTCTCAATGATTTTGATGCAATTTTTTTTAATTTATGTAATAACTCATCTACTTGTTGACTTTTTTCAATCATGTTTTCTCCTTGATCTTAACTCTTCTAACACTTCTATGCACAAATCATTTTTCATTCCAATTAACACACATATATATATAATAACACTTCCTATTATACAAATAATTGTTTTGAGCAATAGCATATGAATAAAGTGACTTACTATTTTACAATATGCTCCAATAACTAACGATCCAATGATAGGCGAAAACGAAATTCGGCCAATATAATTCAAGGAAATTCTTTTATCTTTTTTTAATAAAAGAAGAGTCATTATTAAAGCGGATGACAACATCGTTGTAAACGCTGCAGCCTTTCCCCCACCGTAAGGAATTAGAATGTAATTTAATGCAACATTAAATATTGCTGTAACACAACAAATCCACATATATGTATTCTCTTTTTTTGATGGCAACAAAACCATATTTCCAAGGAAGCTTCCACCAATCAAACTAAATCCAAAGGAAAGCATCAAGATCCTTAATAGCGATGAAGCCCCAAAATAATTTTTTCCACCAACTATCATCACAACCTCTTTTGATAAAACACATACCCCCACAATTGATGGAAGTCCAATACACATAAGTAATGACAATACTTTTTTCAACAACTCATTTATCCTTGTATAATCCCCTTTCTCAAAATATTGAGACAATCGAGGCATAACAACCCAGACCAAAGAAGAAATAACCTGTGAAATAACATTTTCTATTTTTAAAGCAGTGCTATAAATACCAACCTCATAATTATTTTTCATAATGCCTAACATCGTCTGATCCGCACTTGAAAAAATAGTTTGAGCAAAAATCATTACAAACAACAATATAATTGGTTTGAAATGTTTTTTCCAATTCATATTTTTTGTAAATATAACCCTACAATATTTTCTTCTATAAAATATATTTACAATATTTGCCCCACTTGAAGATATTACAGAAATTATCGCATATTTTAAATAATCACCCGATGATTTTACTAAACAAAATGTTAAAATCAAAGAAACGGCCTGAAAAAATATTGTTCTCCATGTTATATACGCAAAATCCTCCATTGCAGAATTTAACCACTCCGTCCCCAACGTCACAAACATTATAGACATACTTTGTATCATAATCAGTTCTCTATAATTATCTACCTTCTTTAAGGTTAGTAGTGAAATTATAAGCAGAATGTATGCTACTATTGTAGTACAGATATTTATAGAAAAAATTTCAGATGCTCTTTTCCCTAGCTCATCTTTATCATTTTTCACCGATGCACATTCTCTAATAGCGTATGTAGTTATTCCCAAAGAAGCAATCATAGAAAAATAACTAACATAAGCTACTCCAAAATTTATCTTTCCTAAATTTTCTGGTTGAAGTACCCTTGATATATATGGGAAAGTAATTAATGGGAAACATATATTTGATATTGTTTTTATCGTATTCAACAATGCGTTAATCTTAATACTTTTTTGATACATGTTTCTCTTCATCCCTCTTCATCTTAATTGGATATAATTGTTTTTTCATATAGAATAATTTACTTTATAAGTCATTTGTGGGCATCCATTCAATCTGTTCTATCGTTGTTACTTCACCATACAATTCTTGGATATGTTCTAACACCATATTTTTATCCAACTTACTAAAATCAATATGTAACATTTTATCTACAATATCAGTTTCAAATCTGTATCTAATAATTTTAGCTGGCACGCCTGCCACAATGGCATATGGGGGAACATCCTTAGTCACAACTGCTCCAGCAGCAATAACAGCTCCTTGTCCTATATTGACACCAGACAATATTATTGCATTCTGTCCTATCCAAACATCATCGCCAACTTTTATATCTCCCTTGGATACCGCTTCATACTTTTCTGTTTTTAGACATTTTGTTTTAAAAGGGAAAGTAGAAATACGGCTTATGTCATGATCTGCACTAAGTACAAATACAACACCAGAGGCTATTGAGCAAAAATTACCTACCTTTAATCTAGGCCCTTTTTTAAAAGTTAACACAGTAAGTTCACCGTATGTATAATTGCCGACGCTTACCGCATCAATATCAAATAGATTCTGAAGACTTGTAGAATTATTCCTGTTTCGACTTCTCCAACGACATTTGCAAATAAATTTTTTAATTTGATAGTTTACCATTTGTTTTTTCCCACTCTTTAATCCATTCCAAATACTTGTATTTATACACATCTGTCGGCTCTAATACCATTCCCTCTGACCATTCGTTCCAAGCATTAATGAATAGGTACTTCTCTTTACCAATTCTATTCATATACAAATAAAATTTTTCTTTGTCTATTGGCGTTATTACATAACCTTTTCTTCCATGACGTGCCGTATTATCCCATTGAAAAGAAATCCCATGTATAATGCCCGGTCCTTTAGGTTCAGAATTCATTTTTATATTCAATAGTTCATTTCCATTAAAAATTTCTATTTTCTTTGAAATATTTAGTTTACACAAGACTTCACGTATCAGTATATTAAAATATCGGATCTTGTTCTGAGCATATTTATATGCATATGTTTCAAATGCTGGCTCACGTATAAACACATACCTCGAAAAAGACGTTTTTTCATTTTCCATTTTTTTAAAACTATTAGGCCACCCATTTCCATGATAAGATTCTATAACGCAAATTCCATTAAATCCTTCTTCCTTACATCTCGAATCAAAATAGGCCATCATCCTATTTTTTTGTTCAAAATCTGATTTAAACAACATAAACAAAGGCTTATTATTTTCTTTTAAATATCTTGGATCTTTAAAAAATTGCAACATATAATTAAAATGTTTTTCCCACTCATCACGATCTCCATACTCCTGTTTCACCAAGATTTCTTTTTTTGGCCACCCCTTCGTAAATGAATGATTTGCCCAGCAAAAGAAAAAAGATTGATCAATATCTCTCCATTTTAGCAAATTTTCTGCTGGTTTTTCCATTATCATCTTACTATTTCCAAAATAATAATGATAATATATCAATCCATCGATAGAGTAATCATGCATAACCTTTGTTTGCCATCTCATTGTGTCCTTATCAAGCAAATTATAATAATTATCATTTAATGGCTTTTGAAGAACTTGTTCCTTATAAAACCTTTGCGCTTTTTTTATATTTGTCCATTCCGTAAATCCCTTGCCCCACCACTTATTATTTTCTTCAATTTCATAGAACTGTGGCAAAAAAAAAGCATATTTCTTCATAATTAGTATACCTTCTTTTCTTTTTTACTTATAAAAATCCAATAAGCCCAAATAGAATTTTATCTATATGTATTCTATTCAGATTCATAATACTCCAAACTCCAAATCTACATTTAAACGATGGTCCATGCCAATACCACTTGTACAAAAATTTGTTGTCTTCTATACGTCCAAATTTCTTTTCTAAATCAGTCAAAAAATATGAATATTTTTGTAATATTATTTTTCTTCCACAGCCGTGATTATAAATAATCAATGCATTTAACATTCCAGCAACATATGCATACTCTATAAATTTATAAACATTAGAATTCTTTTCAACCTTGTTTTCTAATAATATTTCAGAAAAAATATCCGATACAGTCTGTTCAAAATTATCCTTATAATCTAAAGTTTTTGTCGTTGACTTTTCATTATGATAATAATAATATCCTGTATAATCTATAAATTTATGTCTAGCATTTTTTACAACTAACGAAATAGACCAAAAAATGTCTTCCCCTTTTCTGTAATCACCAAAATCTATGTTGTTATCAATCAAGAACTGTTTTCTATACATTTTACAGCATGCATGTGAATAAGAAATTATACTTCCCATTCCACCATTTTGCCTTTTACATATTTTTTTCTTTTTCTCCCGAACAGTTATAAATCCACCAACAACAACATCATATTCTTTATTACGTACACACTCCATATATGTAGATAAATAATCTTCTGCAATATAATCATCACTGTCCACAAAGAATATATAGTCCCCCGTTGAATTTTCTATTCCTTCTATTCTGCTTCTTCCTTGTCCAATATTTTGAGCATTATAAATAACCTTAATCCCATACAATTGTTGATATCTTTTCAATATTTCTCTGCTTTCGTCTGTACTGCAGTCATCAATACATATAACTTCATAATTTGAAATATTTTTCTGTGACAAAATACTATTTAAACATCTATCTAAATATTTTTGCGAGTTAAAAACAGGAATAATTACTGTTGCTTTGTTACAGTTATCTTTTTTCATCTATGCCTTCCTCTATCAATTTTTTTTCAATAATAAATCTTGGTCTATTCTTCGTCTCTAGATATATCTTACCAACATATTCACCAACAATTCCTGTACACATTATCTGAGCACCGCCAAAGAAACAGATCAATAATACTGACGTCGTCCATCCTGGTATTGTTCCTCCTGTAGCATGTCCAACAATAACATACACAGCATATACAATACTGAATATCACAGATAACAAGCCAAACATAGTAATCATTCTTATAGGTCTTACACTTGTCGACGTGAGTCCATCTATCGCAAAATAGATCATCTTTCTCAATGGATATTTGCTCTTTCCTGCAAATCTAGAGCCTCTGTCATACTCTACAACTGAACTTTTAAATCCTATAAGAGGTATAATTCCCCGGAGAAACAGATTCACCTCTTTATAATTCATCAGTTCCTGAACTGTTCTCCTACTCATGAGTCTGTAATCCGCATGGTTGTACACCAACTCAACACCCATGACTTTCATCATCTTATAGAACAAAATAGCCGTGGTTTTCTTGAAAACAGAATCCTTCTTCCTTGACTTTCTGACACCATATACAATCTGACTGCCTTTATAATACTCATCTACAAATTTGTCGAGTACTTCAATATCATCCTGAAGATCCGCATCCATCGAAACTATCATATCTGCATGCTCCGCTGCCTCAAACAGCCCTGCAAGCAGTGCATTCTGATGCCCTTTATTCCGAGATAGTTTAATCCCCGTAACCAATGGCTCTCTCTCGTACAATTTCTCTATATGATTCCATGTGTTATCCGAAGACCCATCATCTACATATAATACCCTGCTCTCAGCATCAACCTTTCCAAGCTGCATCATTCTATTGAGTTTATCTGCCAATCTCTTTGTTGTCTCATCTAAAACTTCATCTTCGTTATAACACGGTACAACAATGTATAATATTTCTGCCATATTTATCCTTCCCGTACCCCTAAGCCTTTTCTTTTATTATAAAATTCTATTCCACCTGCAACAAATATACCGATCATACTTATTATCAGCCCTAATTTCAATCCATATGGAAAATACTTGAATTCTACTGTATGTGATCCACTGGATAGCTTTACTCCGCATAAAGCGTTTCCAATCTTTATTATATCCGCCTGTTCACCGTCAACGTATGCTTTCCAGCCTTTATAGTAAGGAATTGATGTATACATAATCCCGTCTTTCGATGCATTTATATTTCCACGTACAGTTGTCCCATCAAATTTTGTCACATCATAATAATGATCTTCAACCTTGGCCAGAACCTGCTGCATTACAGCATCATTATACTTATATACATAAATATTAGTCATGCTGCTCTCACCCGGAGAAGTATTGTTGTCCATCAAAAGGATTATCCTCTGTCCCTTTTTTACATTTCCTATATGTATCATTTCCGCTGGGCTCTTATATGTACTATCATCCAACACAGCGTTTCCATCAACATAAACAGAAGTTATTGTCTGGTGTTTATCTTTTATATGTACATACATATCCATATCGTCCGAAACTGTATAATAATACGCAATTCGGGAATAATAATCATCTGACTGCAGCACATTTGTGTAACTAAGTGTTTTCTTATCTTTCACTGTTATCTCGCATCCATCTCCAGCTACATCCCATTCTGTTATTCCCGCATCTTCAAAAGCATCACCCACATCCATTACATTTGATGTGAAATAATTCTGTACTTCAAAAGGATTGTCTGACTCAACATTCCAATTACGAATAGAATCATCAACCATAAATCCCAAACCAGGAAGATATTGATTTTCACAAAGCTGCAACTCAATATCATTTTCCATATATGAATTATGTATCTGATTATTTTCAACAGCTTTGTATCCCCCATAATAAATTGCGCTATCTGTGAGTACATTCCTAACATTAAACAGCATCGATGTTACAGGTGTCGTTCCTCTATAAATAAATGTTCTGCCATTTCCCTGGTATACAAGTCCCAGTGTCTCATAAAGATTCCATACACCCCTGTTTAGGATTGATGAAAATATATTCGTATCTGAGTATGCCATATTGTTCTGTGAGGCAATCCAGGATGTCTTTCTCTCACCTTTCTCAAATTTTATATCATTATAAATTTCCTGCCATTTTTTAGTATCTGCCTTCCTGTCCATGCTCACATCATAACTGTCACCGCTCACAAAATAGTAATTTGATATTAGTTCAGCAAATCCTATCACAATAAAATTCACTATCAACGCGCTCTTCTTAATTCTACAAGTAACATACAGCCACACACATACTAGGAAATATAGAACTATGCATATTGTTACAAGATATACTACAACACTTTCCATCTCTGTATTTTCAAATAATGCATATGCAATCATAATTGCATAAACAGATATAAAGATGATCGCATCTTTTATCCGTAATTCTGGAATATCAACCAAGAACTCAAACGCAGATATTAATATCAATACAGATATGATAAATACCTGTCTGTTACAAAACATGTTAGGATAAGTAAACCCATGAAAGACATATATCCCGGCAAGCCAGTTACTGGCTATAATCATCACAGCTATACCTACTATCCTTTTTACCCTGTTTTTTAACTTTATATTACGGTCAACAGCAAACAGTATCACACATCCAAGAATGATAATCCCCATATAGTTATTATTTGTGTATATAGAACTTCCCAACGTATCTATAGATGATCCCCATAAAAATCCCTGTATAAAATTTGCAATATTTCCAACAGTCTTAAAAGGATTAACATCAACACTCATTGTATATTTATTGTTCACTACAGAGACATAACATGGAATCAAAACAAATGCTGATATTGCAGCTGATAAAATTGAATACCCAATATATGCTGCTCCACATCGCCACCATCGTTTTCCCATTGTATCAAGACAATCCACTGCCCATATCACCGACAGCAGACAAACAAACCACGCAAAATAAAAATTTGTTATAAAAACCAATGTCATGGCTACTATATAAATTTTTCCACCCTCACCTCTGAATATCTTCTCTACTCCCAGCATGACAATCGGAACCAATATTAGACTGATAAGCCATATATATGTATATTGGTAAGCGACCATATAGTCACACATAGCATATGATACTGCTATCAATAGGCATATCCATGTATTGATACTTTTATTCTCTCTTTTATTTCTTGCTGTGTGACAAAGATAATACATCATAGTCAGTGAACACATTCCAACCTGAAAAATCATGGTGAGAACAACACCAAGTTCAAGATTCCAGTGACCTATAACCACTGCAATTATATTAAAAGGACTAGCAAGATAATAAAAGAAGTTCTGGTAAAACTCATACCCCATGCCAGCATGCCAGTCAAACAGTATCGAGCTTCCGTCTTCTATTTTATTTAATAGCATCTTGGCAAACACATAATACTGAGAATTCGCATCTCCAACAAGAATTGTATTGTCTCCAAATGGATAACATTTATTAACTATCATATGTACAAATATACATACCACAGGAATACAAAAAGCAATTATATATTTTATCCATTTACCATATTTTTTTGGGTTCAACATCTATATTATCTCCATTTTTTTCACCGCAAATTCTTTATTGTACATGTATATATTCCGTATTTACACATATACGATTTTCATGTTATATTTTTATGATAGTGAGCTAATTATATATATAAATAAAATTATATCAAATATATATTAATTATCAACCACTATGAATCTCTATAAGCACTTTTACTTATAAAAAAGATATAATCAGGGGGAAAATTAATGAACACAATAAACAAAATTAACTCTTCACGGAAAATCACATCCATACTGTTATCAGTAATCATTCTGCTTGGTATATGCCGTATCAGCTACGGTTTCTTTGTGCAGAAAAACACTTTTCATTCCGATGAAGCATGGTCTTTCGGCCTTGCCAACTCCTACTACGAACCATACATTCAATACAATGATGATACAACTGCATATAAGAATATAAATACATGGATCAACGGTGATGTCTTCACCAAATATCTCACAGTACAAAAAGGGGAACGTTTTTCTTTTGGATCAGTGTACTATAACCAAACATGCGATCTCCATCCACCACTTTATTATTTTCTGCTCAATTTTTTATGCTCATTTTTCCCCGATCAGTATATTTTTGCTCTGGGATTTCTCATAAACATGATAGCATTTGTATTTATGTCATTGTACATATACCGTCTTCTCCTGCTTATGACCAAATCCAGATTTACAAGCCTGATTGGAACTTTATTCAGTACATTTACCCTCGCCATGCTCTGCATGACTATGTTTGTCCGTATGTATATGCTTGTGGCAACAATTGCCATTATTTTTACATTCTATATAGCCAGGCTATATTATATGGAAGAAAAAAGAGGAAAAATCTCCAGCTATATAGTTGTAGGAATAACAGCTTTGCTTGGAACCCTAACTGACAATTTCTTTCTCCCATATGCATTCGGCATCTGTGCTGTCATGTTCTTATACTGGTTATTTAAGAAGAATTTCAAGGAACTACTGAAATTCAGCTCAAGTGTGATTTTTGCGATAGCGCTCTCATTTATAATATATCCCCAAACCATATATAAGGTATTGGGAATAAATACATCAACAAGCGGGGCACAGTCAGTAACCACACCGAATCCCCGTGTTAAACCAATATACTATCAATTTAAGCTGGCGCTGTCGCACATCAACAAGGAATTATTTGGAATAAAACTAATCTCTCCTAAGACGAACTGGTGGATCATATATACACTAACCATATTAGCATTTGTGGTCATTTTCGTATTACTGCTTGCATTCCTGTTTAGACGTGAGGAATGGTTTATCAACCTGAAACAAAATTTACACAATCACATAAAAAAAGTAAATTCATCATTTATGGCAAGCTTTAGCATTGTCACCATATCAATGCTTTGCAGCATAATTGTCACGTGTCTTTCTGCTGCATATGCCACCAATCTATATGAGGCTAAAGAATATGGTGACCGTTACCTGATGGTATGTTTCCCTGCAGCGATGATAATTTTTGTATTATTTTGGAGAAGATTGTTCTCTATCATCTTTATCAACAGGCAAAATATCGCCACTATATTAACAGTGATTGCGCTTGCACTCTGCTGCATTAGTTCAAACATAAGAGAATGCCCATACTTCTTCAACTATCCTAACACCATGCATCTTGAGGACATTGCAAAGGATTCCAATTTTATTGTGGTATCTACAAATAAATGGCTACTGGTACAATATGCTGCAAAATTGTTTGGATGTAATGACGTCTTCTTCACTACATACTATGAATTAGATGATTACAAAGATATTATAGAGAATCATAATTTAAGTGGCGACACTTACATAATAATCGATTCATCAATTTTCGATTACTATGACGATGATTCATCAAGCGCAAACGTTGGAAATGTATTGTCCAATTCATCTGACACAATCACTGTGATTGAAAAGAATTATACATTTAAATCTACCTACTTTGACTGTACGCAATTATCATTTGTCAACAGTCTTGAGCATGTTGGCGACGACTATATGAATGGATTTCATCTGAAAGTATACAAAGTCAATTAGAAAACTATTGTGATTATTACCAATGCCATACCCTAAACCTTTGACCTATAATTTGCATAGATTAAGCGCTCCACCATGAGGTTACCCATTGTCAGGATTTCCCTCAGGGGAGCGCTTTTTTAATTGCTAGTCATTCTTTTTCTTTTAAAGACTATGATTATATACAAAACAATTCCTATAACACTCATTACACAGCCTGCAGTAAAACCATATGTTCTATACTTAAAAACAATTTTATGTTTGCCCGATCCTAACTCAACACCGCACAAACCACCACCTATCGGATATATATCAGTCTTTTTTCCATCGACAAACACCGTCCAGCCTTTAGAAAAAGGTATTGACGTATAAAGCATTCCACCATCTGCAGATGAAATATTACCAATTATATTGGTATCAGACATATTCTGAATCTCCAAAACATTATTACTCATTTTTGACATACATTCACGCATTACAGATTCATTATATTTACATAAATATAGTTTTGCAGTCCCTAACTCCATATATTGAGCAAAATTGTTCATTCTGATATGAATTACCTGCCCTGATTTAACATAGCCAACATGCACCATTTCTCCCATATGCCGATATGTAGAGTTTTCAACTAACGGCTTACCATCTATATATACATCCGCAGCAAAACTATTCATATCTTGCATATAAATATACATATCCATATCTTCAGGTACAACAAATGAATACTGTATATCCCCTCTGCCATTTTGTGTATTTTTTTGATAACTACACTGAAGATCATGAACATCATACATAGTACAAGTATCCGAAGTTAAATCGACACTATCTATAGAAAAATATTCGAAAATATCACCAACCTTCATAACATTCCTGGAAAAGTTATTCTGAATATCAAACGGATTGCCTGATATATCCCATTCTTTCGCATCCTCTGATAACATAAAACCAAATCCTACATTGTATGGACTTTCACATAATGATAATTTCTTTTTTTCCTTTTGAAGTTGATCTGAAATCTCTTTTGATGAAACAATATCATACCCACCAAAATAAGGTACGTTATCGGTCAAAACATATCTCACATTAAATAATGACGCTGTTAATGGTGTAGTTCCTCTATACACATATGCATTCATCTGGTATTCCAACCCCAAACTTTTGAACAAATCTAGTAAATCCAAATTTATTGACGAGGCGAACAAATCTGTGTATGAATACTTTAAGTATGAAGTAGTGTTTACATATGCTGTTTTACGAGCACCATTATCAATGTATATATCCTCATAATCCTTGTTCCAACTATTAAATGATGTTAAACTTTCTACAGAATAACTATATGTATTTACATTTCCTAGAAAGAAATTAGACGTAAGCTCCACAAATCCAATTATAATAATATTTACAAACAGAGCTTTTTTCCCTATACTCTTTCTATCATGCAAAACAAAACAAGTTGTAATATATAAAAATAATAATATACTTCCCATATAGCATATCAAATTTTGTGTATTGTCATTAAAAAATATACCAAAAATTATTACACAAAATCCAACAATTCCCCATATTATGCTATGAATATTCTGCGAGTCTTTTATCGCTATTAATGAATCCTTTGCGGTCACTATCATAAGCAATATAAGAATAAACTCAAATCTACCAAACATGAAATGTGGGATTGTAAACCCATGGAAAGCATATACCCCCCAATAACAATTCAAGGCTAAAATTACAAATACTATTTCTGATAATCTTTTTACTTTTTCTTTTCTGAGAATGTTTTTATTTGTAATATATGCTAAACACATAACAACTACAAATATTCCACAATATCCTAATTCTGGATAAAACTGTACTGTATATGTGCTTTTATCGATATAGTGTGCCCAAAACAAGCTCTGCACAAAATCCGCAATATTACCAAACTTACTCAATGTGTCTGGAAGTAATGTTTCTCCAATATCGCTTCTTCCTAAAACAGCTACATAACATGGTACAAGTACAACTCCCGCCGAAAGAGCACTAACAACAGAAATTAATATAAATCGCTGGGCTTTAATTAAATATTCTTTTATTCCGCCATTATTTTGATCTATAAACCATATAACAGACAAGATACAGATAAACCATGCAAAATAGAAATTGCAGATAAACGATACTAGCATTGTCACATAATACATACCTATTCTGTTCTCATTTACAAGTTTTTCTATTCCAAGCATAACTAAAGGAGCCAATAGTAAGTTTATAAGCCAGATGTAATTATACAGATATGTAAGAATATATCCACTCATAGAATATGACAATGCAAGCACTATACAGAGCCATTCCTGACACTCAACACCAACAATGCAATTTTTCTTTGTATGTGTCAGATAATACAGCATTGTAACCCCACACATTGCGGTCTGTACTATCATTGACGTAACTACTCCGATTTGCAAATCCCACAACCCAATCAGGATTGCTATGAGATTAAATGGACTAGCCAAATAATAGAAGAAATTTGTATAAAAATCAAACCCCATGCCACCATTCCAACTATAAAACAATGAACCTCCCGTTTTGATTTTATTTATCAACATATCTGTAAAAGCATAGTATTGACAGTTTGCATCTCCGATCAGTATCGTTCTATCGCCAAACGGATAACACTTTTTTAAAAACATATGTATTATCATGCATACTATAGGGACAATAAAAACTATCACATATTTCCAAATTTTCCTATCTTTAATACTTTTGTTTTTATTTGATATATTATTCATTTGTTTTTCCCTGTTTCAATTTATACTTGCTCTTTTTTATATATAGGTATAGTATAGCCAATCCAATTATACTTAATATAATACCCAATTTCAAACCGTATGGTATATATCTAAACTCTACTTTATGGTTACCCGCCGCCAAGCTGACACCGCACATTGTATTTCCTATTTTTATTATATCTGATTTCTTTCCATCCACATATACCTTGAATCCTTTATAATATGGTATTGATGTATAAAGTATCCCATCCTTATGTGCATTTACATTTCCCGATACATATGTAGTTGTAATTTTCTCCACATTTAACGGGCATTTTCTGAGCGTTTCAAGCACCTTATCCATAACTGCATCATTATATTTATAGACATATATGTTTGTAGTGCTCTCATCCCCATATGATGAATTATTACTTATGATCAATGTCAATATCTGACCTTTTTTCACTTTACCAACATGCAGCATTTCTGTCTGTGTAAGGTATTCTCCATCATCTTCCAATGGCACGGAATCCAGATACACATAACTTAACACCTGTTTTGAATCATTTACACACACATACATATCCATATCTTCAGGGATCAGATACGAATAGGCAATATTTGGATATCTCCCTGTATCCGACATACTATTTCTGTATTTTACGCTGCCTAAATTGTCAGATAAAACATCACAGCCATTAGCTTTCACTTCAAAATCATAATCATTTATCTCAGTGAACACATCTCCTAGCCCCAATATATCATCCGACACCTGATTTTGTACCTCAAACGGATTTCCCGACATACTCCAATTTCTTATATTTTCAGGAACCATGAAACCAAGACTGACAATATAGTCACTTTTATATACACCGTATGTTTTGTCTTTTTGCAAATATTTACTATAAAAAGATGTCTCATCACTGCATTCATATCCGCCGAAATAAATCGATTGGTCTGTAAGTACACACCTGACATTGGAAAGCATAGCAGTAATTGGTGTACTTCCTTTATATGCATACGAGCCTCCATTAGACTGAAATGCCAACCCAAGTTTGCTATTCCAATCCAACATGCTTCTACACATGATTGAAGAATAAATATTCGTATCCGAATAAGACATTGAATTTTGAGAATCTATCCATGAAGTTTTTCTTTCACCATTGCCATTTTCTATTTTGCTGTAATCATCTGCCCACATATCAGCAGACATCTTGTAATCTTTACTATATTCCCATATATCCCTACTTACAAAACCTGCATTAGACACAATTTCTATAATTCCCACAATTATAAAATTAACAACCAATGCTTTCTTGGCTATGCTTTTCTTTGCATATAAAACAAGGCAGATAAACAGATAAGTACAGATAAAGATGCTGCCAATATAACTGGTGGCACTCTGCTCGGTTGAACTACCAAACAGGGCAATACAGATAAATACACACATTATCCCTCCTGCCACAGCAATTCTCCACGCTTTGATTTTATCAATATTTATAATTGTTTCAAAGGCGGTCATTATCAATATCAACATCAGTATAAACATATTTCTGCTAAAAATCTGATTTGGGAATGTGAATCCATGAAAAATATATACCCCAACTGCCCAATTCTGAAAAAATGTAAATAACAATATAATAACACATCTTTTAATCCTTCTTGACAGTTTTATGTTTGGAACAAACATATACAGCAAAGCAAGTATTAATGTTGTAAGCCCTACATAGTTATTGTTTGTAAATACTACCTTTCCATTTATATCTATTGAATCCCCCCACAAGAATCCTTTCATATAATTTGCTATATTCCCAAACTTATCGACGAATCCTTCATTCACATTTACAGAATTAATCGGTCTGCCTTTCACAGCAAAGTAACATGGCAGCAATACAAAACTCGCTCCTAAAGCAGCTAGAATTGACGAAACAAAATAGTTTTTTATATTATGTAAAATATCTTTTTTATTACCATGCAATGTATCTACAAACCATATAAATGATAATATACAAATAAACCATGCGAAATAAAAATTAGTTGCAAAAACTATAATCAATGACACGCTATATAATCCAAAAGTTCGTTGATTAACCAGTTTTTCAACCCCTAACATGATCAGTGGAGCCATAATTAAAGATATAAGCCATATATAATTATACTGATATGCAAGCAGATAATCACACATAGCATATGATATTGAAAATAAGATACACACACCACATTTCTGATTACTATCTTCACCACTATTTCTGATTGTATGTCCAAGATAATACATCATAGTCAATGAACACATTCCAATCTGGATGAGCATAGTAACAACAACCCCCAGTTCCAGGTTCCACATTCCAATCAGTATTGCAATGAGATTAAATGGACTCGCTAAGTAATAACAAAAAATCTGGTAAAACTCTGATCCCATTCCAATATGCCAGTCAAACAGTATTGACTCACCATTTCTCACCTTATCTATCAGTAACTTCATAAATGATATGTACTGACTATTTGCATCTCCCATCAATATTGTCTTATTTCCAAACGGATAACATCCCACTATACACATATGAACAATTAGCATTACTATTGGAATGAAAAATACAATTATATAGCAGATTTTTCTTTTTGTACCATTTTTCATAACCGGTCTTATCATTCTCCCATTTTGTTTTTATGTAAATATCTAATACACCTATAATAAATTTTCTTTACCCATACGTTCTGTATGCTAATTTATAAAACACCATTATAAGTCCTGCAATCCATTTCGGCCAAAACTTCTCGAACATACTCCTGTCCTCTTTCTCCCGTCTGTGATCTACGATAAAATCTTTACTGGTTGCACCATCATGTACTCTATAATGGCCAAGGATTTTATCATCATACAGAAAGCGTCCAGGTTGACAGGCCAGTTTGTAAAATGTATCCCAATCCAGATTGAAGTCATATTCAGATGTGAACACATCATCCCCCAATCTACCCTTGTTATATGTAACCAGCGGGCATACTATCGTATTACCAAGACAAAGGCTTAATTTCTTTCTCCATATTTTATCTGCCTTATCTTTGTTCTTCACCGGCCATCTCAAAAATCTTCTTATGCGGCTATTCACATCCCTCTTACTGTAGTCTCCATTCTTTACCGGGGTGTAATCCACATAGAATATGCTCCAGTCATCATATTGCTTTGCGTACTTAAGCAACTCTTTTACATAGTTCTTATCATACACATCATCCTGATGCGCAACCGTAACGTATCTGGTCTTTGCATTATTATATGCAAAGTTCCAGTCCACCTGAATTCCCTGCCCCCCATTTTCATTAACATATAATGGAACATCATATTTGTCAGCTATTCCTCGTATGTAGTTGTTCGGAGTTGATGTATATATCGCTATATTTGTTTTCACGGTCTGCTCCACAAGTGATCTGACACATTCATCCAGATATGGAGACTCCTTATATGCACACACGGCAAATGTATGATCTGTGTTTTTACCCAACATTTTTCTATTCCTATCACATTTTCTCATTTTTACATCTAAAATCTTTTTCTGTTTATTATCCAGCACGCAAAACTAATAATAATTCCAAGACAGCTTATTATTATTCCCGCCTTAAGTCCATATGGGAAATACGTAAATGTCACTTCATGTTCCCCTGCTGTAACCCTGACACCGCATAAGGCTCCACCTATTTTTACTATGTCAGTCCTTTTCCCATCCACATACACTGTAGTTCCTGCAAACCAAGGAATTGATGTATACAATATTTCATCTTTCTCTGCATTTACAGTTCCAGATACATATGTGTTTGTATATTTTTTTACATTATACACAGAAGGCATGTTTTTCTCCATAACGTTTTGCATGACCTGATCATTATATTTGTATATAGCTATATTTGTCGTACTTTCATATCCCGATTTCGAATCATTTGCAATCTTTACTCTTATGTTCTGTCCTTTTTTCACCAATCCCAGATCTATCATTTCTCCAGGGCTGAGATAACTGCTGTCGATGACAAATGGTTCGTCGTCTATATATACACTGCACACGACACCCATAGGATCCTCTGCATATATATACAAATGCATATCCTCGCTGGTCTTAAACTTATACGTGTTTGCCGCAAGGAATAATCCATCTATCGGCCAGATATTTCTGTATGACACACTCAGTCCATCATCTTCTACCACTTCACAGCCAAAAGGTTCCTTTGTCAGTCCGGATATATCTGCCTTCTCAAATACATTTTTCAGCCCGAATGCAGCTCTCACAAATTCATTCTGAATCTCAAAAGGATCACCTTTCTCATTTTCCCAGTCAGCTATATCATCATCAACAGCAAAGCCTGTGCCCGCAATATAATCATTGTCATACACTCCATATGTCATCTCACTGCCCAGATAACTGTTATATGTCGTATTTTCTTCTGTACACTCATATCCCCCATAGTACATGCCATAATCCGTCACAACACTTTTCACATTGAACATCATAGCTGTCACTGGTGTTGTCCCTTTGTATGTATAAGAAACATTATTGTTCTGATAACTGAGTCCAACTTCTGAAAAAAGCTTAAGCATATCTCTGTTTATCACAGATGTAAATATGCCAGCTTCTGTATTTCCCATTCCTTGCTGTGAATTCAACCATGACGATTTCCTCTCCCCTTTCTCCAAGGGGATGGAGTCATATTCATCTATCCACGCATTTGTATTTCGCTTGTTTTCCTGACTTATCTCATATGCCTCTCCCGTAACCATAAAATAATTCGATATTATCTCAAGGCCGCAGATTGCAGCAAAACATATCCGAATGCCCTGTGTTTTCACACTGTCTCTGGAGTACAGGACAAAACATATGATGCCAAATATCCCTATCATTATTGTAACTATGTATGTCAGGGCATCCCCTGCCTCACCGGCAGTCACAAGTGCCGCCACGGCACCTATAACCATCAGCATCACCGCAAGGACACTCACACCCCAGCGCACTTTATCTAGATTTACAAGCTCCTCAAAAGCTGTTATCAATAATACAACAGATAATATGAAAGCAAATCGGCTACTATATGAATTTGGCAATGCAAAACCATGAAATATATACGATGTTACCATCCAATTTAAAGACACAGACAGTATGACTATCTCAGCCGCTCTCCTGATTCTTGACCCCAGATTTATTTTCTTATTAAACAGATACATGAATACCAGGAGCAACGCCGCTATACCCACATAATTATTATTGTTAAAATAACCATGTCCCGCCTGGTCTACCGGACTTCCCCAGAAGAATCCATAGATGAATTCTCCTATATTGCCCCATGTATTCCACTGCACTCCGCTTTCCTGAAGAGTCTCGCCAGCCCTGTCCCTGATCGCAAGGAAGCAAGGCACAAGTACAAATGCAGACATTACTGCAGACCATATCGATGCCCCTATATATCTTGCAGTCAGACGCAATACCTGGCTGACTGTCCCTCTGCAGCAGTCAACATACCATACAAACGACAATACACATATAAACCACGCAAAATAAAAGTTCGTGACAAATACCAGTGCCAGCATAGCAATATAAAATCCAGCCCCTCTTCCCTCCACAAGCCTTTCTACGCCGAGCATCACAAGTGGAGCAAGCATAAGACTGATGAGCCATATATAATTATACTGATACGCAAGGAAATAATCACACATCGAGTACGCAATGGCAAATGTCATACAGAGCGGAACATTCATTTTGTCTGTTCTAATGGTGTTTCTTGATGTATGTCCCAGATAGTACAGCATAGTTGCAGAGCACATACCGATCTGGACAAGCATGGTTACCACGACTCCAAGCTCCATGTCCCAATTGCCTATGATCATTGCTATAACGTTAAAAGGACTGCCAAGATAATAGAAAAAATTCTGATAAAACTCGAATCCCATTCCCGCCTGCCAGCTAAACAATATGGACTCTCCATTTTTTATCTTCTCAAGCAGCATCTTCTCAAACCAATAATACTGTGCATTTGCATCACCGAGCAGTATCGTATTATCTCCAAACGGATAACATTTTCTGATATACATATGGATTATCATGCACATAATCGGCACAAGAAATACTATTAAGTATTTAATTAGTTTTCTCACCTTACTCACAAATTTCCCCCTGACAACTAATATTTTATATTATTCTAGCTGGCTAGATATTTTCAGCTGTAGGCCCATATGGTCAGATATTACTCTGTACCATCTTGTGTATCACATATATTCTTGGCATCAAAACAAGTTGCAAATGATATACATATAAACATTATATTCAATATATACCCAGCAACAAAATATGTTGAATTATGTACATCAAACGCAGTTAATTGAGTATAAGTCAAACCACCCAATAAGACTAACCAGCTCAAAAAAATACCGGTTTGCAAAAGCAACAACCTTCCATCCGATTTTTTTTGTCGTTTTTTCCGCATAAATATACTATTTATTAATTTCCAAGCAAATATAATAAATGAGATAATAAACAACACAGGCGATACAACAGAATAAATCTTACACACAATTGAAATTGGTCTATTTTCATTTACATTATAATACTCATTATTATTAAATTTCGCTGTAGAATATAAAAATCTTTCATACTTTTGTTTTTCATTATATTCTGTTGGACTATATTCGGCAGGCTCGCAGTCCTCATATTTAATTGTGTATACAAACAAATCCAATAATGTACTTGGTATTTTTCCTGTATAACTAGCTTTCCATGGAGACAATCTTGCCTTTGATAAAAATGAATTCTCCATCTCAATTTCATTATCAGTTGCGGCACCATCAATTTCGTCTATAACTTTTTGGCAAAACATGTTCATCATACGTGCATCATTATATAAACCAGAATCCGCCATAGCATCTCTTAACATAAACATAAACCAGCCATCCTCAACTTCACCATCGCCAGGATTTCTGTCAAATCTATCCCAATATTGCATTTGATTATCTATGGAATCTTTTATCAAAGCCAATGTTGGGGATATACTATACAGTGTATCTAGCTTGTTTCTACTTACGGACACATAATCAATATCATCATCATCTTTTACAGAATACATTTTACTTATTAAATCAGCATAATTTCCTTCGTCAATCTCACGGGTAACGTATGTATCATATTTTGTATAGTTTATCGTTGATATTGCTATATTGAAAAAACTGATCATTGTAAATGGCAATAGACATATTATAACTGCTAAAATACTTTTTTGCGTTTTTCCAAATTTTTTTACAGCAAGAACAATAGTAACAATCATTGCTACTATTACAAATGGTATAATCCAAATTGCATCATCTTTCGTCTGCCATAAAAAGGCTAATGAAATGCTAGTTAAAAGTGACCATTTAATCATTTTTCTTAGATTATCATGAAAAACAAACATAGAAAAAACACCAGCAAATATCAACAAACACAGAGGTCCTACTATCGTAGATAAATAAACCCTTTGCAATCCACCCATGGAACCTAGTCCTGGATTAAATAATAATAATATATAACAAATAGCTCTTGTAATATCAGATTTTACTACAGGTCTCAATGCATATATGAAAACCGCGCATGCAGCAATATAAAACATCACTACTGCGACTATATAAGGTATGCCAAGTCTATGAATCATTACCAAGAAAATCGGAAAGCTTACGCCCTTAAGCAATGTAAACTGAGAATATTTTCCCAGCCATTCTCCACTATCTAAATTCATAGCCATATATACCATAAGGTCATCATCATGTGGAGAATTATGTAAATAAACAGCTTCTTTACTCAGCATAATGATTCTAAAAATTGTTAAAATTCCTAAAATTACGCCTATTATTTTTTTTCTATCTATATGGTTGTCTTTTTTCATGAATCTTCATTCCCTTTTATATTGTAGTAATAGCAACTATTCTTTTCTATGCTCAATATTAAGTATACCTATAAAAAAACTTGCAAACAGTATTTGAATTCCTATAATTATAACCGTCACAGCTGGTATCAACAATCTCATCACAAATGTCGGATCCAATTGTCCAAAACTTTCTTTTTTCCAAACTACAATACCAAGTATGCTAATTATGATGCCAAGTAGAAAAAGAATAAAACCAATTGCAATCCCTTTATTCATATTATATTTTGCTATTCGTTCAATAGTCTTATTACGAGGAATAAACCTTGTTTTGTATGCATATACCTTAGTATAAACATCCAAAAAAATAATATTTATTCCTATCACTATAGCAGCACATGTATAAAGCAATGTATGTATTCCAAATGATACTTTTCCAATGTAGAAATCACCCATTAAAATAATTATAGAACAAATTAGTCCCACAATCATAAAAAACAGGCCTGGATAAAAAAACAAGCTATTCGGCGAATACATCAAAAGGAATGTTAGGTGTCTCCACCCATCTCTAAAACTCTGAAGATGTGGTTTACCACTTCGTCCATCTTTTTTTAATGTTGTTGGTATTTCTATTATTTTTAAATTATTTAGTTCTGCCTGCACCACCATCTCACTGGCATACTCCATTCCAGTTGTAATAAGCTGCAGATTATGTATACTATCCCTATTGTAACCTCTAAGTCCACAATGGAAATCTTTTATTTTGCTCTTGTATAATATTCTCCCAATTGTTGAAAGAACTGGATTTCCTAAGTAGCGATGCAAAAATGGCATAGCCCCCTTTTCTATTCCCCCTTTGAATCTATTCCCCATCACAAGATCATATCCTTCACGTAGTTTCTCCAAAAACGGCATGAGATTTAGAAAATCATAACTATCATCCGCATCCCCCATTATAACGTACTTTCCTAAAGCGGCTTCACTGCCTCCCCTTAGTGCTGATCCATATCCCTTGTCTTTTACACGCACAATTCTAGCTCCATTTGATTCTGCAATCTCAACCGATTTATCCGTACTGCCATTATCTGCTATCAATACCTCTCCATCAACATTATTCTCTTTCAAAAACGTCTTAGCCTTTTTTATGCAGACCTCCAATGTTTCCTCTTCGTTCAAGCACGGCATAAGAATTGTTAACTCCATTCTATCTCCCCCTTTTGCTATATCTGTTTTCTAATTATAAATTTCTTAACTGGTTCTCTATCATATTGATTCTTATTCCCGAATCCATAAAATCACAATTACTACATATCGGAATATTCTTCCTGCCATTTGTCATTTTATCCCTGATTTCTCTCATTTCCTTTCCGTTATATATATTCAGCAATGTCTCATTCTGAACATTCCCAAAATTCATTTTTTCAAGTACATCACTACAACACAATCCAACCTGCCCATTTGGATAAATTGTAAGATCCGTATACGGAACCATACAAATATCATCTATTGAATTTATAGCTTTTTGCTTATTCGGGGATTCTCCTGCCCTATTTGTCAATACTTCCTTCACATACCTTTTCTGAATCAATATATCAATATTCTCAAACTCACTCTCATGGCTCTTGACATAATTGTATATATCTTTTATATTATCATGTAATTCATAGCTTTCTGAATAATTGTTTATATACATAACATCAACATCTCTAGCTATTTTTTTCATTATATCAATAGTCAATAATGTTCCATTAGAAAAAAGCAACATAGTTGCCTTGGGAAGTGCAATTCTTGACTTATGTAAAAGTTCAACCATTCTATTATCAATAAACGGCTCATTATTTACATATAAACTAAAAACTCCATTCCAATCTTCCCATGTCGAAATCTCTCTAAGTATCTTCTCAAATATTTCGTCAGTCATTTTTGCATAAGGTCTTTTTTCATTAAAATGATTCGCAGGGCAAAAAGCGCAGGAACCATTACACCTATTTATTGTCTCTACAGCAACATATACAGGATATATCATATCCATTTTGCTGCGAATTTTAGCATATTCTATATATTTTTTTCTTCTTAAAGAACTCTGTAACTCAAGATACATCCTGCTAGATAATTTAGGCATTATCTTTCTCATTTCAAACCCCAAATATCCCATAAATGATTTTACTTTTATAGGCACATCTAATTCCTCCTTATTTTGTTTGTTATATCCGCCTTCCCATGTATGTACACACGGCAAATATATGATTAATGTACGCACTTAATATACAACAAACTTCTTCACTTATTCTTTTTTCCGCAATCAGCCAATTTTCTCCTACTGTTTACCCAATATAATAAACTGATTACAATTCCCATGAGACTTATTATCCCCCCTATTTTTAAACCATATGGGCAATATTCAAATCTGACATTATGTTTCCCTTTAGAAATACTAACACCCGAAAATCCATTAGCAATCTGTTTGATCTCTGTTTTTTTGTCATCCACATATACGTTCATCCCTTTATAATAAGGTATTGTAGTCATCAATATTCCATCGTTTTTTGCATCTACCCATCCTACTACACCCCTATTTGTAATCTCCTCAACCTCATAAAGTTGTTGTCTCATTATTGAAACACACGACTGCATTACTTGGTCATCGTAAGAATACGCACCTAAACATGTTTTATGAACAGTATCCTTCGATCCAGATATTCGCATGTTCACGCTTACAAGCTGATTTTTATACACTTGTCCTACATGCAATATATGCTGTATCTGTGATGCCGTAGGTTCTTCCATAAGAGATTCTCCATCAACAAACACTTCCACCTGCATAGATACATTATCGGCAGACCAAATATACATATCCATATCACTTGGGACAGTGAATGTATATTGCAGTTTTATATCGTCAGTATTTGTTGATTTATGTATGCAATCCAGTCCTGATATATCATAGATTTCTGTTCCATCAAAACTAACATTTATGTTATTCAAATCAACATTTTTAAATATCGAATCCGTTTTTAACACATCTGTTGCAAACTCGTTTTGATAATCTATTGGATTTTTATTTTCAATGTTCCAATTCAACACATCCTCATCTACCACAAATCCAATTCCTGTCATATAATTATTTTCATATACACCAATATCATATTCCCTTTGTTTATAATCGTTGTGTATTCTCTTAGATTTGACCTTATTATATCCTCCATAATACGCCTCACTATCTGTAAGTACATACCTTACATTAAATAATGCTGCAGTAACTGGAGTTGTATATTTATATGCATACAATCTGCCAGTTACCATATATCCCATACCAAAACTATAAAAAGTATCAACCATATCTCCATTTATTGTTGAGGAAAACATATCAGTATCACTGTATGCAAAATAAAATTGATCTGTCAAATATGCCGTCTTTCGTTCACCATCAGCGACTTGAAGATTATCATATATTTGACTCCATTGATCTTTTTCCAACATAACTTCTCTTGGTGCACTATAGTATGTTTCTCCTATCCCAATAAAGAAATTGGATATAATCTCTATAAAAGCTACCACTGCAATATTAATGACAAAAGATTTCTTTTTTATTTCATTCTTTGAATACAAGAACGCACATATAAGACTGTATACAATCAGTAATATTGTTCCCAAATAACATAATAAGCCCTGAATCTCAGTATTAAATAAGAAAACAATCCCTAATACACAACTCCAGAAAACCGCTATAACACACAACCACCTAATTTGTATCTTTGACGTATTAGCTAAGCATTCATATGCCATTACTATCAATATGAGCGTAAAAATAAATGCAAATCTACTCGGGTTCCCCATAGTTCTTGTAAATCCTTGAAACACGAAATTCGTATAATAGAACAATAAAGAAAACACTGATATCAAAATAATTGTAATATTCTTTAGTCTTGTTTTTATATTAATATTTTTATTAAACAAACTCATACTGCACAATATAAGAATATATATGCCACAATATCCAATATCTGCATAACTTGCATCTACCCTTGGACTTATATCAATATTATGTGCCCAGAAAAATCCCTGCATAAAGTTAGATACATTATCAAACAATTCAACATCAGTTGCAATAAATCTGTCTCTTCTATTACCAAACAAAACCATATAGTAACACGGTACTAAAACGGCTCCGCAACTGAGTGCTGCCAACAATGAAGTTAATATAAATCTTGATCCTTTTCTTAAGCAATCTTTGATATTATTTTTATTCTGCACTATAAACCACACTAAGGCAAGTATGCAAATGTACCATGCAAAATAAAAATTAGTTATAAATACTATAACCATTGAAATGTAGTATAACTTTTTTTTGTTCTCATTAACAAGTCTCTCTACCCCAAGCATGACTATTGGAGCCATGATTAAGCTGATAAGCCATATAAAATTATGCTGATATGTTAACACAAAATTACACATTGAATATGACAATGCAAAAATCATTCTGACGGCGTTACCATGCGGAATATCATCGCCTCCGATATGCTTAGTGTTGGATAGATAATATAGCATCGTAACACCGCATAGAGCCCATTGTATGATAACTGTAATCTCTACACCAAGTTGCAAATTAAATAGCCCTATCAATAAAGCAATTATATTGAAGGGACTCGCCATGTAATAAAAAAATGTCGAATAGTAATCATATCCCATTCCACTATGCCAATCCCATAGTATTGATTCGCCATTTTTTATCTTTTCAAGTAGTGATTCTAGAAATGGATAATATTGAGATTTTCCGTCTCCCACTAATATCGTGTACTTTCCAAACGGAATACACTTATGCATATACATGTATATTGTGATGCACATAACAGGAACTAAAAAAACTATTATGTACCCCAATATCGCTGATTTTCCCTTCTTATTATCCATAACTTTCTCTCTTTTCTCAAATATTATTGTCAAGTTCGATTCAGTTTAAATATATCTGATAATCCATTCATATGTATGAGAAACGGGAACAGGTTCATCATCTCACCTGTCCCCGTCTCTGACATAATTATAATATTTATTTCTATATCTTACTTGAAGTACTCAACACCACTCTCGAATATCTTCTGGTTCTGATCGCCGTATACGTTCACAGCTACAGCCTGTCCGATACGCTCTGAGTGACCCATCTTACCAAGGACACGTCCATCAGGGCTTGTAATACCCTCGATTGCGTAGTATGAACCGTTGACATTGTAGTACTCATCCATGGTTGGATTGCCGTTCATGTCGACATACTGTGTTGCAACCTGTCCATTTGCGAAGAGCTTCTCGCACCATTCCTTGCTTGCAACGAAACGTCCCTCACCGTGTGAGATAGGAATTGTGTATACTCCGCCGAGCTCTGCCTTCTTCAGCCATGGGCTCTTGTTAGTAACAACCTTTGTGTATACCATCTTGGACTGATGACGGCCGATACTGTTCATTGTCAGTGTAGGTGAGTCATCTGTCTGTGGTCTAATCTCGCCGTAAGGCACAAGTCCAAGCTTGATGAGTGCCTGGAATCCGTTGCAGATACCGAGTGCAAGTCCGTCTCTCTCGTTCAGGAGCTTCATGACTTCCTCTGAGATCTTGGCATTACGGAATGCAGTTGCGATGAACTTACCAGATCCGTCAGGCTCATCACCTGCTGAGAATCCACCTGGGAACATGATGATCTGTGAATCGCTGATTGCCTTTGCAAATGCGTCAACAGAATCTCTGATTCCCTGTGCTGTCATATTCCTGAATACTATCGTCTGTACATCTGCGCCAGCTCTCTCAAATGCCTTTGCTGAATCGTACTCACAGTTTGTACCAGGGAATACCGGTATGAATACCTTTGGCTTTGCAACCTTGTTCCTTGATGTGTAAACTGTCTTGGCATCGAAAAGTCCTGTCTTGATCTCTGTCTGTGGTACATTGGACTCTGTCGGGAATACCTTCTCAAGAGTCTTTGTCCATGCTGCAAGAGCCTCATCCATAGTGATGGTGACATCCTTGTATGTAAATACAGGCTCCTTTGTGACCTTACCGATCTTCTTAACAGGAATGCCGAGCTGATCAAGATCTGACTTCTTGACCTCAAGGATGATGGAGCCGTAATTCTTGGCTACCAGATCTCTCTTGCTGACTGTATCCTCAAGCTCAACGCCGAGTTTATTTCCAAATGCCATCTTGCTGACAGCCTCTATGATACCGCCAAATCCTACTGCATATGCAGACTGGATCTTGCCCTCTTTTATCTTCTTGTTGAGGAGATCATACATGTAGAGAACATTCTCATATACAGGTATATCGTTCTCATCCTTATCTACATCCATCTCCACAAGTACATTTCCAGCCTTCTTGAGCTCAGGTGTCACAACATCCATGTAACTTGCCACATCAACTGCAAATGATACGAGTGTTGGAGGTACGTCTATATCGTTGAATGTACCTGACATACTATCCTTACCGCCGATAGATGGAAGTCCAAGTCCTATCTGTACATCATATGCACCGAGGAGCGCTGCCAGTGGCTGTCCCCATCTATATGGGTCTGTACCAAGTCTCTTGAAATACTCCTGGAATGTGAGTCTGATCTTGCTCACATCTCCACCTGCTGCAGCGATCTTGGCTGCCGATGTAACTACCGCATATACTGAACCGTGATATGGGCTCCAGCTTGAGAGATATGGATCGAATCCGTAGCTCATCATGGTGATAGTGTCTGTCTTGCCCTTGAGTACAGGAAGCTTTGCGATCATGGTCTGGGTAGGTGTCAGCTGATACTTACCACCATATGGCATAGTAACTGTTCCAGCTCCGATAGAGCTGTCGAACATCTCAACAAGTCCCTTCTGTGAACATACATTGAGATCTGACAATGTATCAAGCCATGCTTTCTTGATATCCTGTGGCTCCTTAACTGAGTCAAAGTAATTGTCTGCCTTGCTTGGCACCTCAACCTTAACCTCTGTTTCCTGATGAGCACCATTGGTATTCAGGAATGCACGTGAGATATTTACAATGTCCTTGCCTCTCCAATTGAGTACCAGTCTAGGCTCCTCTGTAACCTTTGCAACTACTACAGCCTCAAGGTTCTCCTCCTCTGCGTATCCGAGCATAGTATCAACATCCTTAGGATCAACCACTATAGCCATACGCTCCTGGGACTCTGATATTGCAAGCTCTGTACCGTCAAGTCCTGCGTACTTCTTTGGCACCTTGTCAAGGTCTACCACAAGTCCGTCTGCCAGCTCACCGATGGCTACCGACACACCGCCGGCACCGAAGTCGTTACACTTCTTTATAATAGATGAAACCTCTTCTCTTCTGAAGAGTCTCTGTATCTTTCTCTCTGTAGGTGGGTTACCCTTCTGAACCTCTGCACCACATGTCTCAAGTGAGTGTGATGTGTGGGCCTTGGATGAACCTGTAGCTCCGCCACAGCCATCACGGCCTGTACGTCCACCGAGAAGGATGATGACATCTCCCGGATCAGATGTGAGACGCTTTACTGCACGTCTTGGAGCTGCACCCATGACTGCTCCGATCTCCATTCTCTTTGCAACATAATCAGGATGATATATCTCATTTACAAGACCTGTTGCAAGACCGATCTGGTTACCATATGAGCTGTATCCACGAGCAGCTGTTGTGACGATCTTACGCTGTGGAAGCTTGCCCTCCATAGTATCCTTAAGGGACTTTGTAGGATCAGCTGCACCTGTAACTCTCATAGCCTGGTATACATAACCTCTTCCTGAAAGTGGGTCTCTGATAGCTCCGCCCAGACATGTTGCAGCGCCACCGAATGGCTCTATCTCTGTAGGATGGTTGTGAGTCTCGTTCTTGAAGAATACAAGCCACTCTTCCTCTACTCCGTCTACTACTACAGGAACAACTATAGAACATGCATTGATCTCGTCTGACACTTCCATGTCATCGAGCTTGCCTGCTGCCTTGAGCTGCTTCATACCCATCAGAGCTATATCCATGAGACATACAAACTTGTCATCTCTGTCCTTGTACATCTCTTTCATCTCTGCTCTGTACGCGTCAAATGTCTTCTCAAGAAGATCCTTGTAATCTCCTTCATCAAACTCTACATCTGTGAGCTCTGTTGAGAATGTTGTATGACGGCAGTGATCTGACCAGTATGTATCGAGCACTCTGATCTCAGTCATGGATGGATCTCTCTTCTCCTCGCCCTTGAAGTAGTTCTGGATGTGAAGGAAATCCTTGAATGTCATGGCAAGTCCAAGTGAGTCATAAAGCTCCTTCAGATCTGCCTCAGCCATATCCTTAAATCCGTCAAATATATGAACATCGGCTGGCTCCGGGAACTCAGTTACAAGAGTCTCAGGGATCTCCATGCCACATATTCTTGAATCAACAGGGTTTACACAGTAATCCATGACAGCCTTCAGCTGCTCGTCTGTCACGTCGCCTGAGAGTACATATGTTGTGGCAGTCTTGATGACAGGCTCCTCATCCTCTGCAAGAAGCTTTACACACTGCTCTGCTGAATCCGCCCTCTGATCGAACTGACCAGGAAGTGCCTCTACTGAGAATACCTTGTCTGTAGCTGCAAGCTCTGGCTCGCCCTCGTAGATAACATCTACTGGTGGCTCTGCAAATACTGTCTCAAGCGCCTTGCTGTAGGTCTCATCCGATATATTCTCAATGTCATATCTGACAAGGACTCTTACATACTCAGCTTTGATTCCCAGGTAGTTCTTAATCTCTTCGTGAAGTTCCTTTGCCTTGACCGCATAGTCAGGCTTTTTCTCAACATACACTCTCTTGACCTTACTCATGTCATACCTCCATAGTAAAAGCGTTTTTCATGCAGGCGAAAATATTTTCCGCCCTTTTATCTCAATTATTTTATAATAGCATTTATCTTGATTTTTTTGTAGTGTTTTTGTATCAGTTTACAAATTTTTGTATAATACACCAATTATTCTGTTCTTTTCAATATAAATTTATTATTTTATTAAAGCTTTATAAAGAAATACAATATGTATCCTTCTGTAAACTTATCATACCTATCCTATCTTAGTTATGTAGCCTTCTTATCATCTTAAATATCACCGAATTCTGGTATATCATCGGCGAGTTCTGGCAGTAGAATATGATTCCGTCCGTCGGCGCATATATGTCTGTGGTGTTCTCACCTGTCATCGGGTTGATGATGTTGGCTATGATGTCGCCTCTTACCACCTCATCCCCTGGCTGAACGAGTTTTTTGAAAAATCCTGCCGCATGCTCCGATCTGATGCTGAGAAGATCCTCCTCATCAAGTATCGTCGATATATAGCCGGCATGACAGTTATACCTTATCACGCCCATACGCGTAAGAAATCTGAGCACTGATGACACCGCCTGGCTTGCACTCTCTCCGTTGATGGTATCTGTTACGCCCGAATATACCGAGAATGCATCTGTTCCGCGCATCTGCCAGTTGTAATTCAACGTCGCCCTGTCATATGATCGTGGCTCCGCTGTGAGAACGTATGGCATACCAAACTGGTTTGCCAGACTGTTGCTCTGTCTTCCGGTCTCGATCATGCGGACGTGCGGGATGAACTCACCGTCCATATAAAAGCTTGCAAACTGTATTCCGTATGCATAACCGGTGACCTTCTCCATGACCGCAGCCGCAATACGGCTTGTCGCCGGTCCCTCTGGATTTCCCGGAAATGATCTGTTTATATCTGAATTATCTGTTATCCAGTATTTCTTACCGACATTGAATGAACTGTAGTTGAGTGATGGGATGAGCAGTATCTGCTTGCCTGACACTATGGCTCCCCTGGCCTCAAGCTCACTGAGCTTCTTTGCAAGGAGAGAACTTATGTAGAGCTGCTGAAATTCATTTCCCCGCATCGCACCAACTATACATGCAGTCTTCTCACCGCTTCCATATGAGAAGCCCTGTATCTCATATTCGCCTCTGTAGGCTGTATTCATCGAATATATGATCTCTTTATTCATGTGCACCTCCGAATATGCGGGCAACAAGCGAGCCCTCTTCTATGACCGGATATTCTCTGAGTGAGAACACGATTCCATTTCTCGGAGATCTGATTGTCTCCTCGACAGCTCCTGTTAGAACGTTCACTATCCTGCCTATTATCTCACCCTGCTGGATATATTCTGAGTGCTTTGCAACCGGAAGGAATATACCACTGCTCTCCGCATTGACAAATTCCACATCCTTATCCTTCGCAAATTTAGGCTTGTGCTGAACCTCCACATCTCCCTGCCATATTCCCATCTTCTTCATGAGTGAAAACAGACCATCCACTATCTGATTTGAATAATCATAGTCTATCTTGAGGGCAACTCCGGACTCCACGACCATACTCTTGACACCTATCTCATTCAGTGCGTGGGCAAGGCTTCCCTCCATGACTGTGGACGATGGATGGATCCACACCACATCGACGTTCATACATGCCGCATATGGAGCTACATCGGATGCCACATCGGAGTTCACTCTCACCTGTGGTATCTCTTTGATATATACACTGCTGGAATGTACATCAACACATATGTCTGCGCCCTCTATATCCTTCATGACCTTCGCCGCAGTATACTCCCCCACAGTTCCGTCCTTTGATCCGGGAAACAGTGTATTCATGTCGATGTCAAATACCGGCACATCCCTGTACTGGGCCTCGAGCCCCATCGGATTGACAAATGGATACACATCCACTATCCCTGTCAGTTTATCGAAATCCTTCTTGATCCTTCTTATAAGTTCATAACAAATGTACTGTCCGGCAACCTCATCACCGTGTATACCCGAAACAATACACAGTCTCTTTTCCTTTCCCGTTGGGAAATCAGGCGCAAGGTGATTCTTCTTCACCCTCATAACTTCTCCGATCAGCATATTTGCTGAAACAACTGTCTCTATCATATATTACCACCCATTATACCGTTATCGTCTGCTATATTCCGTACACCTGCGCGTCAATTCCGCACAAATATAAAGAGCAGGGTACCTGTGCGTATCCTGCTCTTCATTGTACCTATATTATTATACATTACCAGGGTCAGTTCTTCAACCCTGACTGTTCCATCAAAATGCCTCACCTCTATATTTGTCCATACATCTGCCACTCTGTATTCAATCTATCCAAAGCTGCTGTCTACCAGTGTTTTATGCTCTCTTTTTGTACTCTATCCTCAGCTTGTCCGCTATCAGTGCTATGAACTCTGAGTTTGTCGGTTTACCCTTTCCGGCATTTACCGTGTATCCGAACAGGTCATTTATAGTATCGATCTGGCCTCTGCTCCACGCCACCTCAATGGCATGTCTTATCGCTCTCTCAACACTTGACGATGTCGTCTTGTACTTTTTCGCGATCGTCGGGTAAAGCAGCTTAGTTATATAGTTGAGCATGTTCACATCATGCACTGCCATGATGATTCCCTCTCTGATATACTGATAACCTTTGATATTTGCCGGGATTCCTATATCTCTTATGATGTCTGTAACATCGCTCTCTATAGTGTTGTCTATCCTGTGGTTCAGATTCTTCTCTGTAAGACACGTAAGGTTGTCCGTAATCTCTGCACTGCTCTCCTGCTTCTTGATATACATCTGTCTGAGCCTTGCCACAAGCTGAACCGGATTATACGGTTTCAATATATAGTATGTGGCTCCCATCTCAAAAGCACATCTTATGAGTCTCTGTGATGATACCGATGTGAGTACGACAAATGTCGTATCCTTGTACTCAGGAAGTTCACTTATATGCTCCATGACACCCAGCCCGTCGATACCTGTCAGACATATATCCAGAATCACTATATCAGGTTTATTTATCTTGATGGATTCTATCGCCTCATCTCCTGTACTGACCATATCCACTACTCTCATCTCGTCTCTTGATGCATATGTGGCGATCTGTTTTGCTATCTGTGTGCTGTCGCCATCAGCAATTACAATATTAAACCCTTTGTTTCCCATAATATCTCCCTTGTTATGTATAAGATTATTCAGTCATTAGCGCTACTCCTGTCTTCGGATAAAATAATATTAAAAACTATTTAGTTTGTCAAGTATTTTTGATATCGTTTTTAATATCATGTATTCAAACATCATTTTCGGACACATTACCCGACATTTCGCATTTTGGAATCAAGCCTTATCTTATCTGCAATTAAAGCGACAAATTCCGAGTTGGTCGGCTTGCCTTTTCCCGCGCTCACGGTGTATCCAAACAGATCATTTATGGTCTCAACTCTTCCTCTATTCCAGGCGACCTCTATCGCATGTCTTATGGCTCGTTCAACCCTCGATGCTGTTGTTCCATACATCTCCGCTATGGTCGGATAAAGCTGCTTTGTAATGGAATTCAGTATGTCCATATCTCCCACCGCGATTATTATCGCGCTTCTTAGATACTGATATCCCTTTATATGCGCTGGCACGCCTATCTCGTGAATTATATTTGTGACAGTCGTCTCAAGAAGTTCATTGTCTGGTTCATCTTTTTTGAATAAAACCTCCGTATTGTTGCCGCGTCCCTTTGTCGCCTCATCTAACACTTCCTTTACTTTCTGCTCATCATATGGCTGTTCGAGGACCCTGAGTACAGCTTTCTCTCCGACCATGGAAAATAAAAATTCAAGATAATTCCTGTGTTTTCTCGATGAACAGATGACAAACTTCACATTCTTAAGATTCTTGTTTTTTATCGCACTGTCAACCATCTCTGGAATATCTGTTCCCGCCACTACTTCGTCTACTATCACGATATCAGGTTTGTTCTCCATTATCTGTTTTATTACATTTTCTCCCTTTTCACAGCATCCCGCATATTCATAGTCCTTGAGATTACTTATTATGTTCTTCAGCTGCTCACTTTCTCTTTTGTCATGTTTCACCATCAAAACTTTAACATGACCCATGTCGTACTCCTTTCGCCTTGCTGTTATTCACTTGTTTTATTATATATATTCAATCTTTCCTTGGGAATATGTAGAACTTCGCAAGTTACGACAGCATCTTGTCGGCAGTCAGCGTGATTCAACACCTCCGAACAAAAGAGATCCCTGCACCGTCATAAAAGTGCAGGGATCTGTATTTTTTATTTAATAGAATATCTTATCTGACAGCAAGTTACCACAGAACACAGCAATCACTCTTTTTCACGGAGTTTCATGACGACCTCATACGCGGCAGGGTTGTGTTTTCTGAGACGTTCATCCATACGTGTGCGTCTTGCCTTATATCTTTCCACAAATTCCGGATGTTCCTTCTCAAGTCTCTCATAGAGCTGTTTTCTTCTTCTCTCTATGTGTTCAGCAATCTTATTTTCATCCTCTCCGGTCACTCTGACTATCTCTTCAATATGAGACTCCATGTGTTCAAGCCACTCATCCTCATCCTGGATATCCATCTGGCTCCAGAATCCCGACATGATCTGTTCCATATCCGCACCATTTTTCATGCTTCTTATAGACTCCTGTATATGCCGCTCTATCACATCCTCTGCGTCATCGCCAAATGCCCAGACAAGCTCCTGAACCATGGTGTCGGTCCGCTTTCTCCTTATATCATGATAGCTGTTATGTACTCCGACCAATGGGTACGGGCTTGATAAACCACAGTCCGCCAATGCCCTCTCTATAGTCTGTCTCACGCTGCCATTTTCTATCAGGTCACCGAGTCCCAGCTTTCTCAGCTGGACATTCAGCTGCCCGATATGCTCCGTTATGTATAGCTTAATACCCATATCTGCCAGGGTATCATACATTATGCGAAGTGTCTTCGCCGCCGTGACATCCACACTTCCTATAGCAGATGCATCCACTATGACTGCTCTGGTCTCCTCGTCAACCGCATCCATTATATCTTTTTGAAATGTTGCTATATTTGCAAAGAACAGATTGCTGCTGAATCTGTATATGACCACATGCTGTATCGGATATGCGTGTTTGAATTTCTCAAGGGCAAGAAATTCTCCGTGTCCCGGTACCAGTCCCAGGAAATTTCTAGGTGGATCCGCTGCCTTTTTGATCACAGCCACAAATGAGAGTATCATTCCTATGAGAACGCCATTGATGGTCCCGAGCAGCAGCACTCCCAGAAATGCGCCACAAAATATATAGAATTCTACTTTGCTTACCTTCCACAATCTGGCCGCAAGATCAAATTCCATGGCACTGTAGAGTGCCGATATGACGATCGCCGTGAGCACAGGGACAGGAAGATATCCTATGAATCCTGTTCCGCACAATAGTATGACTATCATCACTACACCCGCGGTTATCCCTGTGAGCTGGGTTCGTCCTCCGTACTGTTCGTTCATGGTCGTCCTCGACACTGATCCGTTTATCGGACAGCATCCCGTAAATGCTGCAGCAAGGTTTGCCGCGCCAAATGCCAGGAGCTCCTGATTGTCATCTATCTTATATCTATTCTTCTGCGCAAAATTGTTCTCTGCCAGAAGTGTCTCCGCCATGATAACCACCGCCACTGACAAACTCACCGTGAGAATATCTGGAAGCATTCTGCCGTCCACCTGTGGCACTATGAATGACGGAAGTCCTCTGCTCACCTCTGACAGACATACTATCCCGTACTCATCCATATCTATAAAGCTGGACATCACCGCCCCCGCTGCCATGACGCAGATTGCCATCGGGAACTTTGGTATAAGCCGTCTTGACACGAGAAGTATAACTAGGGCTATCACCCCCATGACTATTGATGGCACATTTGCATCCTTCACCGTTGCCGCTATATGCTCCATCAGTTCGAACAGCTCTCCTGTTCCAGACCCGGCACCGTAAAGCTTCGGGATCTGCATTAATATGATCGTGGCGCATATTCCAGATATGAAGCCTCCCATTACCGGAGTCGATATGTAGTTGACCAGCTTTCCCGCCTTAAACAGAAAGAACACTAGCAGCCATATCGCCGTGAAGAATGTTATCACCGGCACTACCCGCATTGCCTCTTCCGTTCCGGGAGTCACCCCCAGAGTTACCAGTGCAGCGCCGACAAGCGCCGCCGGCGCTGCATCCACCCCGAATATAAACTGTCTAGATGTGGACAGCAGTCCAAAAACTATTATCGGCAGCACCGATCCGTAAAGTCCATACACCGCCGGAAGTCCGGCTATCTGGGAATATCCCATGGATATCGGTATGGACACCGCCGCTATGATTATTCCCGTCAGAATGTCTGGGATTATATTCTCTTTTTTGTAATTCCTAAGTGTATGGCACACTGAAGCTTTTAAAACTTTTGATACTTTTATAGGTCTCTCCTCCTTGCTGCCTTCCAGCTCCTTTGTCGCAATCGTTTTGCCCATAGTTGTTTATTTCTGACGAAGCTATTATTGTTGCCGTCACACCTTTGGCTATACATAACAGCTAATTTTTATCTTTTTATGCTTAAAAGCATCCTATAGATACAATTTTATCCTTTTCAACAACTTTTTTCCACTAAAGATACAAAATTAAAGCAATTTATCCTTTTTACCTCTATTTCGCCGACTTTAGGATAATTTTGTAACTTATGGAACTCCAAACAAGCTTTTAAGGATAATCCGGAAAATTTCATCAATAGCAATCACCGTAATAATCACATGGTGATACCCATAAACAAGCTTTTCTCACAAAAAATATTCTTTTACAATATTTGCGATTTTTAGCTGATTTATAGGATTATCTAAAGTCTCATAGGTTGTGATCAGATTTATTGAAGGAATTATTCCATGGGATATGTATAGAGATATCTTATCTGCGGTTTTCTGCGCATATTCCGGCTTGTCCATCATCCCGAAATGTTCCCAGAAGAAGTATTCTCCGCTTAATGGATGCCTGATCGTAAAGTCCGGGAATACAACTCTGTCTCCAAGATTCAATATGCATTCATACCTAAATGGAATATTGTTAATAAATAGCTCTGTCGCTATAAGACTTTCAGACTTGGATCTGACAATGTTTCCAGAAATATTCTTGAATATCAGCCCCTCCTCGGCAAATTTATTTTTCTCATATGGTGAATTACACCACTTCTCCAGATCTTCATTATGAGATTCTATCGTAGGGTGCAATAAATCTTCAAATTTTGTTTTTGCTAACTCAGGAATCTTTCTCTGATAGTTCTCCAACTTTTCCAGATATGAATCTATACAATCTTTATCAAACTGCATGTCCATTTTCAGATATTCCAGATATTTCTTCTGCGCCATGAGCTGCGCAAACGACTTATTTCGTTTCGGAATATACTCCCTGCCACCATCCTTCGTCACATACCAGCGTACATACTTGCCACTATCAATCACCTGTATATTTCCTGGCGGCATCTTACTAATCTTCTTATCCAAACCAGCTATCTTTTCAGATAAATACCGGCTCTGCAATTTCATCATTTCATCAAATATAACATCACCCCATTTATATTATTTTATGTGGAGTATACCATCATTGATCAATATTTCAAGTAGTTTGGTGTGTTTTTTATGAACATTTTATACAATTCTCCAAATTGTGTATATAATTGTGAATAGAGATCTATTCTCGTTCGGTATAATGTAATTATTTGCCATAAAACAACCCCACTATCCCCCACACACCGATGAATGTTCTCGCACAGGAATTCTTGTGTTTTTTCCTAAAATGTAGTTATGCAAGCCCACCAGGATAATATTTTCCTTATTTCATCCATATTAGACTTTCAAGGATAATTTTCTTGATTTTTATCCTTTTATTGCAACTTTATTCCTATTTAGGAAAATATTTTCTTTTTGCCAACTAATTTCTATACTTTAGGATAATTTTCCAGTTGGCTTCCAATCTATATCTGTAACGGGGACGGAGGTACCTGTCCCCTCCGTCCCCTCCGTCCCCAAGATAATTCGCATTCTCACACACTCTCTCACTCCTCCAGCATATTCTCTATGAATATCCCATATCCCCTGGTTGGATCGTTTACAAATACGTGGGTGACGGCGCCTATTATCTTTCCATCCTGGACTATCGGGGAGCCGGACATTCCCTGGACGACTCCGCCGGTGAGCTCTAGGAGATCATTGTCTATGACATGAAACTCTATATTCTTATCGTCTGCATCGCAGTCAACTATCTCTATATCTATCTCGTACTTGCTAAGTTCGCCGTTCATTCTGGAATATATATATGCCCTGCCGCTGCGAACATCATCCCCTTTTGCTATATACATCCGTTCCGCATCACTGTATCTGGTGCTGCAGTACGCCTCATCAAGATGTCCGTATATACCACTTGCACTGTTGCCATCGATTATACCGACAAGTGCCTTTCTGTATGCAATGCTTCCCTGCAGCCTTCCGGGCTGCTCCGAGTATGACTTGCTTATATTGGTGATGTTCGTGGTGTACATTCCGCCGGTGCTGCATCTCATCATAAGTCCGGTATCCACATCGGACACACTGTGTCCCAGGGCCATAAACAGCGTGCCATCTACAAATGTGATCGTGCCAATACCAGAGACATCATCCTTAACCCAGGCTCCAAGAAGATAGTTGCCACTCTCATTTTTCTCGGGAATTACTGACTTTCTGAATGTCTTGTCATCACGCACATATTCTAAGTCCATGCTCTGACCATTCCCAGCTGCCACCATGCTTAAAAGCTCTGACCTTTTTGATATGTCCCTTCCGTCAACGCTCACAATATAATCCCCTGTCTGCAAAATCCCCTCAACCGGACAGCATGTCTTTCCATCTGAATTCCTAAAGCTGCATACATCAACGACCATGACCCCATCCGTCTTCATATAGATTCCCATGGCCTCCCCTGATGGAATGACCTGTCTTTCATATATATCATCGCCAAATGCCTTGTCTTTCAGCTTCATACTCGCGGCATGATCTTCTATTGTCATACTGGCATTGTACGTTTCACCTGAATAACCATACATATTGATTTCCGAGCCTTCATTTTCACCCGCTCTTATGCTATCAGCCACAGCACATAGAACAAATAAGACCATAAGGAGCAAAAGATCCGCAACACTTACCCATAAGATCAGCTTTTTATATTTTTTCATAATCTATTCCTCCTTCTTAAGCAAAAAAAATAAGAGCAACAGCATCTGCTGTTACTCTTATTATGTTGATTTAAGAACAAGTTTATATCAGTATTTTTTTGTCTTTTCTGCCATTTGTTTCATCTCAAGTGCGTTGCTCATGACCGCATCAGTTATACTTGCTCCGCCGAGCAGTCTGGCTATCTCCGTGATTGATTCAGCCTCTGACAGTCTGACTATCTTTGTGACTGTCTTGCCCTCATCTGCGGATTTTTCTATGAGATAATGGCTGTCCGCCATGGCTGCGATCTGAGGAAGATGCGTGATACTGATAACCTGATGTTTTCTGGAAATTAATGCCATTTTTTCAGCGACCGCCTGGGCTGCACGTCCGCTTATTCCGACATCTATCTCATCGAACACGAGCGTTCCGATATTGTCCTCCGCCGCCATACACGACTTGACTGCCAGCATGATCCTAGACAGCTCACCGCCCGATGCAACATCATAGAGTGGTCTCAGCTTCTCGCCCACATTCGTGGATATCACAAAATAACAGTCATCTATGCCATTTGCCGTACATTCCGAAAGTCTGTCAAATACCATATCGAAATCGACCTGCATAAAGCTCAGATCTGAGAGAGCTGTCTTTATCTCCTTACACATAAGCTTTGCCTGCTTCTTTCTCTCCGCACTGAGTTTGTCAGCGGCATCAATCATAAGTTTCTTGGCTTTGTTTATCTTGCCTGAAAGCTCAGCAATATATTCATCATACTCTGATAATTTTTCGTATTCAGCCTTGCTCTCCTCAAGATATCTGTTGACCTCATCCACCGTGCTGCCATACTTTCCTTTTATGTCATTTATGACGTCAAGCCTCGACTCCACCTCGCGGAACTCTGAATCGTCAAAGTTCATGCTCTGCATATAGTTGCTGAGTTCAACGTTAAAATCATTTAACAGAGCGTCTATATTTTCCAACTGACTGTAGAGTCCGTCTATCTCATCGTCAAGCTCCTTTATGCCTTTAAGATTTACGAGAACACGGCCTATCTCATTTCCTGCGGATGACTGGTTCTCATAGCCGGTCACACTGTAAACCTCTGACGCTGCCGCAACTATATCCCTGGAATTTACCATCTTGTTGTACTGATGCTCAATATCCTCATCCTCGCCAGCTTTGACATTTGCAGATTCGATCTCCGCTATCTGGTATTTCAGGAACTCAGCTCTGCGGCTTCGCTCAGCCTCATCCATGGACAGCTTATCCATCTGATCCACAAGCTCAGTATAATCAGCATGTCTCTGTGCCACCTCGCGTTTCAGTGGTTCTATAGCTGCTCTGCCAAATTTATCCAAAAGTTTCATGTGCTCATTCTTTTTGAGAAGTGTCTGCTGCTGATGCTGTGTGTGCATGTCTATCAGAAGTGCCGAGACTTCTCTGAGCCTTGCGGCTGTTACCGCCATATCATTTATAGTATTGATCGTTCTGGAATTCACTATTCTTCTTGTTATGAGTATCTCGCCATCCTCTGTAGGCTCCACTCCAAGCTGTCTGATCTGCTCAAGGACTGACTCATCATCCACAAGAAAAAGGAGCTGACAGAAGCCCTCCTTGCCGGCTTCCCTCACTATATCCTTTGGGAGCTTGTCTCCCATTCCGATCTTGAGAGCCCCCATGATTATGGATTTTCCGGCACCGGTCTCACCTGTCAGTATATTAAGATTGTCTGTAAAATTAACATTCGCATCGTCTATCAGGGCGATGTTCTTTATATGTACATTAAGTAGCATTGTCTCCTCCTGTATTTACACAGAATTCTCTACACATATCATAACTCATGGAAGCTGTCATTCCACAATGTATATATTATCTCTGCATACGATCGATGGTCTTCATCACCGCGTCAGTCATATCCTTGCTCCTGACCGCCAGAAATATCGTGTCATCACCCGCGATACTTCCCAGCAGTCCATTTATTTCCACATTGTCAAGTGCTGCGGCAACTGCCATAGCCATTCCAGACACAGTCTTTATGACTATCAGATTTTCAGCGGGGACCATGGACAGTATTCCCGCAGACAGTACCTTTCTGTAAGATTCTATCGATTCATGGTTCGTGCTCTTGCCAAGTGTATACTTCTGCCTGCCTCCGGCAACTGCCACCTTAGTCAGATTTATCTCCCTTATGTCCCTCGATATCGTAGCCTGAGTCGTTGTAAAACCAGCCTCAGCAAGCTTTTCCAGAAGTTCATCCTGGGTCTCTATATCATATTGCTCTATTATAGACAATATCTTTGCCTGTCTTTTCTGTTTCATGCTATTTACCCCCGAGCTTATTTCTAAGTATCTCGTAGAAATTCACATCACTTGCCTTTATGAGCTTCGTCGTCCTCTGTGATGTACATATATCAAGCACATCCCCGGCGGAAAGCTCATAATCATTTCCTCCATCAAATGACACTATTGCCTCTGTGTCCTGTGTTTTCCGTTTTTTTGCTATGGCAATCGACACCTTTGCATCACTCGGAAGAACTATGCTCTTGGACGTGAGCGAATGGGGACAAACCGGCGTGATTATCATAAGACGCGCCATCGGGTCCACAATAGGTCCGCCGGCAGACAGGTTGTATCCGGTTGAGCCGGTCGGCGTTGACACGATGATTCCGTCGCCCTCATAAGCGTTCAGGAAACTCCCGTTCACATACACATCAAGTCCGATCAGCCTCGAAAATCCAGCCCTGCTTATAACTATATCGTTGAGCGCCCTCTTCCTGAAGGTGCCGACACGAGCTGCTCCTATGTTGCTTTCCTTTTGCGCATCCACGCTGCCCTCCGGCCTGCATCCCGACTTTTTTATAGAGCCCTTTATCATCATGCGCTCCTGAATGGCAAAATCATCAGCCATCAGGCGGTCAACTATCTCTCTCCAGTTTGTGACCTCTCCCTCGGTGAGGAAGCCTACTGTTCCAAGATTTATACCAAACAACGGTATATCCACATGACTGGCCGTAGATGCTGCATTTAACAGTGTTCCATCCCCGCCGAGCACTATAACGCATTCGCAGCCAGAAAGCACATCACTCACCTGCTGCTTTGTTAGTGCGCTAAAGCTATAGCAGTCCATGCACTTACTCTGTCCGCCATGGGAATGTATATACTCCGTAAGTCCTGGGAGCACCCCGGATTCATCATCTTTGTCAGGATTATACAGTATATATATCGCTTTCATCTATAAATCCTCCAGCTTATTTGCTGAGCGCACTGTGTGATTCCTCAACCAACGCCCTGATATCAAACTCCTCATTTTCACGGCTCTCATCTTTCGTTATATGGAGCAGATACTCTATATTGCCCTCCGGGCCTTTGATCGGAGAATAACTCAGATGAAGTGTCCTGAATCCATTTGCCCTGGCATAGTCCACGATCATCTGCACTACTTCAATATGTGTTGAGAGTTCGCGGACAACACCCTTCTTTCCGACCTTCTCACGCCCCGCCTCGAACTGAGGCTTTATCAGGCACACGATCTCACCGCCTGGTGTCATGAGCTCGCGGACCGCAGGGAGGACCTTTGTGAGGGATATAAACGACACATCTATCGATGCAAATTCTATCACGTCATCTATGTCATCCGGTGTTACATACCTGATGTTTGTCTTTTCCATACAGACAACTCTCTCGTCATTTCTGAGTTTCCATGCCAGCTGTCCATGTCCGACATCCACTGAGTACACCTTTACCGCACCATTTTGCAGCATGCAGTCGGTAAATCCACCGGTGGAAGCTCCCACATCCATGCACACCTTTCCTTCGAGTGTCACTCCGAAATTGTTCATCGCCTTCTCAAGCTTAAGCCCGCCTCTGCTGACGTACTTCAGGGTGTTTCCCCTGACCTCTATCCTGGCCGTCTCCTCAAATGTAGTTCCAGCCTTATCCTCTTTATTGTTATCTACATACACTATTCCGGACATGATGATCGCCTTCGCCTTCTCGCGGGAATCAGCAAGCCCCTGCTCTACGAGGAGCACATCCAGTCTTTTCTTCATTTTCTGTCCTCTTATATTCTTGATTATCTTACTGTATTGTATCCGCGTGTCCTATTCTGTCATATATGGAATCGGCGTCCAGCCCCAGCATCCGTCTGAGTTCACTGACCGTTCCCTGCGGCACAAATCTGTCATCTATGGCACAGGTCATCACCTTCACTGGCAGACCATGTTCCTCAACATACTCCTCCACGGCACTTCCATATCCACCGCGCTTTATACCCTCTTCGATCATGACTATCCTGTCATGGTCATGACTCAGATCATCGATAAGTTCAGTGTCAAGAGGCTTCAGGAATCTTGCATTCACAAATGTAACATCATCGCCCTCAGATATATACCTGTTGTATATCTTCTCGGCCTCCTGTACCATATTGCCCACAGCCATGATAGCAAGCCCGTGTCCTCTGTGTATGATCTCACTCTTTCCTTTTTCAAATGGCACATTGTATTCACTGAGACCATAGTATGCATCTCCCCTTGAATACTTTATCGCAACCGGACCGTCATAGCCTACCGCCCATTCCATCGCCTTCGTGAGCTCATATCTGTTCTTTGGCGCAATCACTGTCATATTTGGTATGTGCGACAAAAATGCCGTGTCAAATATTCCCTGATGAGTATCGCCGTCAGCTCCGACAAGACCTGACCTGTCTATGGCAAATATCACATGCAGGTTCTGCAGACACACGTCATGGAGTATCTGGTCATACGCCCTCTGCAGGAACGATGAATAGATTGCAACAACAGGCACAAGTCCTGATGCAGCAAGCCCGGCCGCAAATGTCACCGCATGCTCCTCAGCAATTCCCACGTCAAAAGCCCTCTCAGGGAACTCCTCGGCAAATGCAGACACTCCGGTACCCTTTCCCATGGCGGCTGTTATCGCAACTATCCTGTCATCGGTTCTGCCAAGTTCGATCAGTTTTCTTGCAAACACGCCCGTGTTAGACATTGTCTTTTTCTCTTTTATCACATGACCTGTCCGGATGTCAAACGGCTCGACACCGTGGAAATAGCTCGGATGTCTTTCAGCGTGAACATAGCCTTTGCCCTTGACCGTCTTAACGTGCACAAGTATAGGTCTGTCAAGCTTCAAGGCTTTTCTGAATGTAGCTTCCATAGTCTCTATATCATGTCCATCGATCGGACCTATATATGTAACGCCAAGCTCTTCAAAGAACATTCCCGGCACCAGTATCTGTTTAATTGAATCCTTGGACTTCTTGAGTCCCTTCGCCAGACGCTCTCCTGCCACAGGTATCTTCATAAGTACTTTCTCAACATTTCCCTTGAAATCATTGTACTGCTGACCTACCCTGAGTTTGCTCAGGTACGTGGACATTCCGCCAACATTCTGATCTATAGACATGTTATTGTCATTTAACACGACAAGGCAGCTCGTCTTGATGTCCGCCATATTGTTCATGGCCTCATACACCATCCCGCCGGTGAACGAGCCATCGCCTATCACTGCCGCGATATTCTCATGTGTGCCCTTTATGCTTCTGGCACATGCCATACCTAGGGCTGCTGATATCGAGGTCGAACTGTGTCCGGTATTGAAGGCGTCACATGGGCTTTCGCTTGTCTTTGGGAATCCCGACATGCCTCCAAACTGTCTCAGACTGCCCATCTCGTCTTTTCTGCCCGTCAGTATCTTGTGGACGTACGACTGATGTCCAACATCCCATATAAGCTTATCCTCCGGGAAATTCAGCACACGGTGGAGGGCCATCGTAAGCTCTACGCACCCCAGATTTGGTGCCAGATGTCCTCCTGTCTCACTCACATGTGATACCAGAAATTTCCTTATCTCCTCTGCCAGCCTCGGCAGCTCATCACTGTCAATGTTCTTTATATCGTTTTCTTTATTTATTCTATCCAGTATATTCATAAACACACCATAGACAGACCTGTTATTTCTGCCTGTTTATCAGCCAGAGTACAAGCTCCCTCAGGAACTCACTGTCACCGTCCATCTCTTCCAATTCTCTTACCGCTCTCTCCGATAAGTCCCTGACATACCGTCTGGACTTCTCTATTCCATGTATCGTGACGTATGTGATCTTGCCGTTCTCCTCATCACTCAAAGTTGGCTTTCCCAGGACCATACTGTCCCCGCAAACATCCAGTATATCGTCCTGAACCTGAAATGCCATTCCGATATCTGATGCGATCTTCTCAACGGCCTCAACCTGTTCACTATCCGCACCTGCAAGGACCGCACCGATCATCATAGATGCCTCTATGAGGGCTCCAGTCTTGTTCTCATACACATATTCAAGCTGTTCCCTGGTAAGCGTTCTTCCCGTCATCTCGACATCCACCACCTGGCCTCCGAGCATGCCGTAAACTCCTGGCTTTCTAGCAAGTATCCGCAGAGCTTCAGAAACCTTGCGCGCATCTTCATCCAGATCAAATGCCTTGCATGCGGTCTCATACGCATAGTTCAGAAGAGCATCACCGGCAAGGATCGCCATAGCCTCACCAAACACCACATGTGATGTCTGTCTGCCCCTTCTATAATCATCGTTATCGAGGGCTGGCAGATCATCATGTATGAGAGAATATGTATGTATCATCTCTATCGCTGCCATAAACGGCTTTACCACATCTGTGCTGCCGCCAAGCATCCTGTATGTCTCTTCCATAAGCATAGGCCTCAGGCGCTTGCCGCCGGCCTCCACAGAATATGCCATAGCCTCGCAAACAGTTCTCGGAAATCCCTCCACCTTTGGGAGATACCCTGCGACTATCCCATCTATGCGCTCCGCGCGTTCAGCGATCGCTTTATCAAGTGATTTCTTCTGCTCTGCACTGTATGCATCATTATATGACTCACTCTTTACGCTCATCATTCATCCTCCTGACCGGAGAGTGTTATCATCTCCTTCTCAACGTCACAAAGATAATTCCTGCATCTGTTTATAAGCTGGACGCCTTCCGCATACACATCCAGAGATTCCCTGAGTCCTGTCTGTGCATTCTCAAGTATGGCGGCTATCTCGTCAAGTCTTCCAAAAGCTTCCTCTATGGACATGTCTCCGAGTGACTGTTCATCAGATCCTGCTGCCGTTTTCTGTATATCCTCTGCCATAGCTATTCCTCCTGTCTATCGAAATCCATTAATGTCCGTAACAGACGCCAATATCTTTCCATCGTGTACTGTTATCTCAATATCGCTGCCCGGCTCTACATCCCCCACAGATGTGACTGGCTGATCTGCCGATGCTATATATCCAAATCCGTTAACAAGCTTGGCTGTAGGTGAGAGTCCGTGTAACCTCTCCGTCATAACCGCAAGAGCATTGAGTCGCAGTTCGTATTTTCTGTACATTCCGCCCTCAAGTCTCTCACTCATCCTTTCGCACCTGTCATGAGCGCTGCTCAGCCTTGCACTCATAAGGGACTTCATCGTCTCCTGAAGTCTGTCAAGCTTCTCTCTCTGCGCCCCAAGCTGTGCCTCCGGGCTCAGCAGCCTTAACTGTCTCGCATAGCCGTCCAGATTTCTTCGATACTTCTCCATCCGATTATCCATAAGTGCCTTGATGTACAGATATCTCTGTTCAAACTCCGAAACAGTCTCCTTCACCACCGGAAGTACATGCATGACCGCCGTGGATGGGTTGGACTCTCTCTTATCCGCAACCATATCTGCAACCGTCGTGTCAATCTCATGTCCTGTCGCAGTGATGATCGGTGTCTCAGCATTGAATATGGCCCATGCAACCTGTTCCTCGTTGAACGCCCACAGATCCTCCGCAGATCCGCCTCCACGACCAACGATTATGACATCCATACCCATGCCATCCAGTATCTCTATTCCTCTTGATATATCCGCCGCGGCATATTGTCCCTGCACCGTCGCGGGATAACAATACAGCTGGGCATACGGATCCCTTGTCTTTGCTACCTTACATATGTCGCTTATCGCAGCCTTATTTCCAGCCGTCACAACTCCTATCTTCCTGGGATACCGAGGTATCGGTTTCTTGTATTCCTGTGAAAAAAGCCCCATGCCTTCAAGCTTTGCAATGAGCTTTTGCAGATTGGCATTAACCTCACCATCGCCCACTCGCACAAGCCTGTCCACATAGAGCTGATATTTTCCATCACGCACATACACTTCCACCCGGCCAAAGGCATGAACCTTGTCGCCATTCTTCGGTGTGAAACCCAAACCGTATCTCTGCTTACCGGCGAACATCACAGCGGATATAACTCCACTGGAATCCTTGAGAGAGAAATAACAATGACCTTTCTTATCACGTCCAAATCCTGTTATCTCACCCTCCACACACAGATTGCCCAGCCACGGTTCCCCGCTGATCAGATCCTGGATCCTGCGATTGAGTTCCTGAACTGTATATATATTATTCTGTGGCATTACCGCTTTCTTCCTTTTTTACTAGTTTTGCAAGAAGTGCATTCACAAATTTGCTTGCTGAGACATCACAATATTTCTTTGCAAGTTCAACCGCCTCGTTTATGGCTACCTTCTCAGGAATGGTATCATCATAAACTACCTCATATACACCAAGTCTGAGGATAGCAAGTTCCTCCTTGCCTATTCTCGGAAGCTTCCATCCCTCTGATATCTCTGATATCGTGTTGTCTATGGCATCCTTATGGGCAAGTATATCCATAACCTTATCTGTTATATATTCTTTGTCCTTCTCCGATACAGACGCATACAGCATAGGATCGTCTTCCTCATCCCCAGGCATCTCCGTGTCAAATGCCAGCTCAAGCTGTTCCTTCATCTCTTCCTGAGTATTGAACTCTGCTGTAAATACGATCTTGAATATCTTGTCTCTTATCTCTCTTCTTGTCATGTTTTCCTCTCCACTATCACTCGTATTCTGCCATGTCTATATCTGCATCATCTAAATCAGCCAGTCTACCTGGCGTCACTGACACGCACACCTGCTATCCTGATGTTGACCTGCTCAACAGAAAGTCCTGTCATGGTCTCTATAGCCTGCTTGACCTTATCCTGAACCTGTGCAGATACCGATGGAATACTGTACTCATAGAGCACTTCTATAGCAATATCCACTTTGACTTTTCCCGGAAGCAGTTCCACCTTGACTCCCTTTGCCGGATTCTTCTTGCCAAATTTCGAAGCAAGCTCATTTGAAATACTTCCGGTAAGTCTGTATACACCTTCCACCTCTCCAGCAGCAAGACCTGCTATGATAGCAACAACATCATCTGCTATCTGTACCTTGCCAAGAGAGTTATTCTCCTCAATATTATATGAACCGTCCTGAACCTTATCTATCTGAACTATCTCGTCTTTTTTATTGTCCAGGGCATCAGTTGCTGCGCCGTTCTGTACTGTATCACTCATACTCATTCATACCTCCCGGATTGTATTTTACGGACTGACAAATCCGTCAAGTCTGCCTTAGATTTCTCCTATAGGCAGACTTCTAGATTTATATATCACACATTATAATATCCTGACAGCTATTTTGCAAGTATATGAGATTTTACAGTACCTACTTGCCATCCATCATAGATATTGCCACATTGCTGATATTATAACCGGTTTTACGTGTCACTATGTCCTCTATCTGTGCCCTCTCCGCATCATCTAGCTCTGCTGCGCCAAGTGTCACATCGACCGACTCGTCTCCTATCGTGACTACTACATCTGTGTATCCCTTTGCCGCCAGCACAGTCTCTATATCAGTCTCCATCTCTATCGTGTCATTTAATCTGACATATGTATCAGCCGCCTCTTTCTTTGCCTCATCGCTGAGCGCCTCATCACCTATGATATCCATGAGTGTCTCTCTGCTCTTTGACCTGTTCTGCTCCCTTGTGAGTTTGACAGATGCCATATTGTTTGTGACAGCCTTTGCACTGGCACTGGTGAGCACCGCATCGCCTATCTCTTCCTCCGGACCGTTGAGCTCCATATCCTCCGATAGTCCCTCATCTGTATCCTGCGCTTCATCAGCAGCAATGTTTTCACTTCCATCTGCCACATTTTTGCTGTCACTTCCCGCAACTTCATCATAGCTTATGACCTCGACCTGTTCCTTGCCGTTCTTTTTTGTCTTTTTGTCCTTTCCCGCATCTGCAAAGCTCATATAACCAGCCACACCGATCATAACTGCAAGTGCTATTATCGCAAGTCTGTTTTTACCACTCACTCTTCTCATAGAGTCCTCCACATTAATTTGCTTCTAATATCACAATCTTATGCGCCTGAACGTCAAATAATGCCTGAACAGCATTTGTTATCTTCAGCGACATTTCTGCATTTTCCGCACCTTTGCAGCATATCACAACTCCCTCAATCTCAGGCTGCACATATTTTGTCACATATGGAACGCTCTGACTTCCGCTCTCCTTAAGGACTGTATCCTCAGTGACGGATGTCTGACTGGAGTCGTCATCTTCACTTTGGGCTGTATTTCTGTCCTTGAGTGCGATCTTCTGCCCGTTATCCTTTACTGTTATCATCACCTGCACATCCGATATTCCATACATTGTCCCAAGCACACCCGCCAGTCTTTTTTCAAGGCGTTCAGTATAGGCTGCTACATCATCCATATAGTTTTCATCCGCCATGCTGTCCGTTGCCTGCTGCCCATCTGCGTAACTGTCAGCCGTCTGTCCATAGATTTCGCTCTCCGCATCATCCGTGTTCTCCTGAGAACTATCCCGGCGGTCTGACGGCCATACTATGATAAGCATGCATATCCCTGCAATCAAAACAAGCAGCAACTTATATATCCTGTTGTTGCTGCTTTTGAGTATCGCTTTAATATTCATTTTCATTTTCCAGCCCTTCCTGCAATGCTGATCTTTTCCTGGTCCAGCCCGTATTCATCCGAAAGCACTTTTGACATTTCCCCAGAATCAGCCTCCCCGTGATCTATTTGTTTTCCGGTCTGTGCATTCTCCCCTTCCATAGGATTATCTCCGGAAAGAATTACCCGGATTCCAGCTATTTCCATTTCATCGGATAACTCTATATCCACATCTGCATATGTCCCATACCTGTCAGAAATAAAATCCTGTATTACCTTCTCCATAAGTTCTACGTACACCTCATCATCCCCACCATCTATATTTGCCCCAAGCGACTCTTCATACATATCAAAGATCACACGGTCATCGCTGTGCAGCCACCTTATGACCGGCGTGAGAACGACTATCATCATGACAAATCCGATAGCCGTCTGTATGTATTTCTTCATCTTCGGGTCAGGCACAAGATACAGGATAACCGAGAACAATATGCCGCACACTATTATATTTGTTATCCATTCCCTGAGCATTACATCCCTCCATGTAAAGGCAGGAGGGTTTGATCCTGCCTGCATTCAGCTACGACGATATACTCATTGTCATAAGGGCTATGCTGATCACAAACATCATCACGCTTATACCACATGCCTTCAGCATCAGTTCCGCTGTCGCCGCCATGATCCCAACTCCCTCTGAATATCTGCTGTCCCCAACAGGCTGTACCACAGCCGCGATACACCTAAGTGTAAATACTATAATAAGTATCTTTATCATGGGAACCGCCGCCAGTATCACTATGATAACTGTACACGCCATCCCCATACAGTTTTTTATAAACTCTCCTGTACTTATCATGACACTCAGCACTGCACTGACAGATGACATGCCAGACATCTTTCCTATAGCCCTGAGTATCCCGTTTCTCGATACCCTGTCTATCGATGGTGCTATCATGCTCTTCACGACATTGATGCCCGTGACAACGGCGAACATCGTTCCAAGCCCCCAGCTGGCAAGCTTCTTCATCAACCCCGCAAGTCTTGAGAAATTATCTTCCTTGTTGAGATTATTCACCAGCGCCACTATCCCGCTGCACTTTATAAGGGGCAGGATGAATCCGATTATCCCCGTCTGACATATGTATATCACAAGTATGAGCACCGACTGCGAGTACATGGCGCTTTCAGGTCCGCTGACATACAATATCTGAGATGCATACATAGGATAAAACGCCCTCATGAACTCGGTAACATCCCCTATCGTGTCTGTTACAACATTCTGTACTATGACGAAATCACCGAGCAGCAGCGATACAAGCACCATATATGTCACCATGAAGCCATTTTCCATGACATACTCTCCGATATTGCCCGACACCTGGGCAAATGTACTTCCAAGAACTATTACCGCGATTATCTGCAGAGCAAGCACGCGGCTTGTCCTCACCTCATAGGCGATGCTGTCCGCCAGAGCCCTTCCAACGCGCCGGCAGGCACCGTCTATATCACCGGTCCTCAGAAGTTCATATATCTCGCTGAACTTAACCGACGTCTTTTCGCTGATAAGTTCGTCAAGCTGATCCACCCAGTCACTATCAGGATCACTCTCGTAATCTGCGGTCCGCATATCCGCTGACACCTGGTACTTTGGCAGTAGCGCAAACACACCGACCATATAGATCAATAAAGCCATGCGGACACCGCATCTAAAAAAATACCTACCCTTCAACTATCTTCACCACCAGATCTATCACACTCATGAGAACCGGCATGCTTAGAAGTATGAGGGATATCTTTCCCGCCATCTCAACCTGGGAGGCTATGGCATTGTATCCCGCATCCCTGCACAGGTCACTTGAAAACTGACACACATATGCAAGACCGATCATCTTCAGGATAACATCTATGTATGTGATATTTACCGATATGTATGCTGTGATCCTGTCTATATAATCCGCGATCTGTCTGAATCTACTAACCACGAAATACATCACCATCACACAGCCCGCCATCGAGAGAATGACTCCATATCCGGAATCCATATCCTTTATCTTTATGGCTATGAGTACCACTATCACCGCTGCAAATGACACTGCTATCAGATTCATCACATCACCATCCATCACTGTCCCAGATTTACAAGTTCCATTATCTCATTAAACAGATCCCGTATATAGGGTATCACCCATGACAACACTATGATAAGCCCTGCCAGATTAAGAAGATATGCATGCTCCTCTTTCCCGGAATGCTTGAGTATCTGGTTCAGCAATGCCACCAGGATACCTACCGCCCCTATTTTCAACAGTATCTGGATCGTCATAGTTTCCTCTCCTCTACGCTCACAATAACATTATCACGATGAACAGTCCTGCCAGTATCCCAAGGGAATTGGAAAGCTTCCTGATCCCCCCATTTCTGTTTCTCTCCCTCTCATATTTGTCAGTGATTATATTCTCTATCAGCGATATCCTGGATATCTGTGCATCGACATCCATATCTCCGAGTATATCACCAAGACGGCCAATCTCCTCCACCACATCCGCGCGGACTGCCGAGAGATCCGACAGCACTGCCATCGAATCCCGCCACAATTCGCCAAATGGCTTGTCCCTGCCGCCGGAAACGTCTTCGTTGAGGCTGTGCAGCCACATCTTCACCGCTCCCTTAGTGCGCTTCTCACATCTGGCAAGCAGTTCAGGCAGCTCTGTTCCCTCGTATATTATCTGGTTCTTTATGATCTGTATCAGTAAAATGAGCTCCTCCAGCTCACTCACCATTCTTGTGTGAAAGCTGCCCACTGCATGTCCTGTCATAAATGAGGCATACAGTATAAGAAAGCAGCCTGTTATCTTCAACATATATCTACTTCATCCTCCCCGGCGTCATTCGCACCAGCACAGTCTGTTGCCCTGACCGTCAAATATGTCTGATACCTGCCCTGCTTTCTCTCCCCCTAGAACAACGTATCTCTCAAACACGCGGTTTTCCACAAGTCTTCTTATACCGGTTCTCTCCCGCACATCATCTATGGAGTAGCCATGAGCTGTGGCAAGCAATCTGCACCCACAGTTTACGACGCCAAATATCGCGTCCACATCCGCAGGTCCACCTATCTCATCGACCGCTATAAGCTCCGGTGCCATGGTTCTGACTAACATCATCATTCCCGCAGCCTTCGGGCAGCAGTCAAGCACATCAGTCCTTATACCCACATCGTTTTGAGGTATCCCCTTGTAACATGCCGCTATCTCAGATCTCTCATCTACAACTCCCACCGTGGTTCCGCTGTTGGACACCACCCTTATGATATCCCTGAGCAAAGTGGTCTTGCCATGACATGGCGCTGAAACGATGAGCGTGTTCAGAAGTCTTCCACCGCTCACTATGTACTGCATCACTCTGTTGCTGCAACCCTTGATCTCATGGGCAACCCTTATGTTGAGAAACGATATGTGCCGTATACACTTTATCCTGTTTCCGTCCAATATGATCTTTCCCGCAACACCTACTCTATGACCTCCGCACACAGTCACAAAGCCCTGCCTTATCTCATCCTCGTAAGCATACAGTGAGTGGTTGCACACACATTCCAAGGTATCATTCACATCCCTGGCCGTCACTATGTAAGCCTTTGCCGCATCATCCGTCTTCATTCCCCTTGAATCCACATATATCTCGCTGTCCTCATACCTCAGAATAAACGGACTGTTCACCCTGAGCCTGATCTCCCACAACCTGCTGAAATCCAGTTTCAGTTTCTCCACCATACACCTGATCCTCACCGGCAGCAGGCGCAATACATCTTCTCCGCACATACATTTTCCCTCTTGTGATCACTCTGCTATTATGACTACATAAACAATATATTCATGAGGGTGTGGATTTAGAACACGCAGGGAGCTGATTGCATAAAAAAATCAGGTACAGCAACCGCCATACCTGATCTATGATAGTTTCTAGTAATATTGTTACACGCTGTGAATTAAACTCTTGAAAGATACTCACCTGTACGTGTATCGATCTTGATCGTGTCACCCTCGTTTACGAAGAGAGGTACTGATACCTGAGCGCCTGTCTCAACTGTACATGGCTTTGTAGCACCTGTAGCTGTATCGCCCTTTACACCAGGCTCGCACTCTGTGATAACCAGCTCTACAAAAAGAGGTGGCTCTACAGCAAATACGTTGCCGTTGTGTGAACAGATCTTACAGAGCTCGTTCTCCTTAACGAACTTAAGTGAATCACCTATAGCTGCTGAGCTGATAGGAATCTGATCATATGTCTCTGGATCCATGAAATAGAAAAGATCTCCGTCATTGTAAAGATACTGCATGTCCTTTCTCTCAATGTGAGCCTTCTCACACTTCTCTGTTGGACGGAATGACTTCTCTACAACACCGCCGTTCTTGATGTTCTTAAGCTTTGTTCTTACGAAAGCTGCACCCTTTCCTGGCTTAACGTGCTGGAACTCTATAATCTGATAAATATTTCCCTCGAATTCGATCGTAACGCCGTTTCTAAAATCGCCTGCTGAGATCATCTCTGCCATAACTATCTTATCCTCCTTAAAGATATTAACTTCTTGCTTAAAGATACAAACTTCTTGTCACATTTTATAATATATGAAATAATTTTTCAACTATTTTTTACCACACACATTCATTCACACATTCACTCCGGCTTTATTCCAGATCTTCAGTACTTTTCCTCCTGCTGTCATACAGACAGATAAACACAAACATTATCACACCGGCAACGCTCACGATAATTCCAGGCACAAGTCCAGGCGTGTGATATTCAAGCATGATCTCATGCTCACCGCCGGTCAGCTCCACGCCCATATTGCCCTTGCCGAGGAGAAGTTTTTCTGCCTTTTTGCCGTCCACATATATCGTGTATCCGTCACTGTACGGGAATGCCAGATAGAGCACACCATCCTTCTTCGCCGTTACGTGTCCCTTAAAAGTATTGCCGGAAAAGCTGTCGCTTATAAGTGTCTCATCTGTTATGTACTGCTTCACTTTGTCAAATAACTCAGTATTAAAGCTGTAGAGCTGGATCTGTTTTTCCGCGGTCTCGCCGATAGCGGCACCACCATATACAGACACCCGGACCTTCTGACCTTTCTTTACATGACCGCCATATACCAGCTGCGCAGTATCATAATATGTAGTCTCTGATCTCTCTTCACCGTCAACACTGATCATTACATACTGATCTCTTGTATCATAACTATATACATATAGATCCATATCTTTGTCAGCGACAAATTTGATCTGTACACTTGCAGAATATGTTGAATTACTTGTATATGTATACTTTCCTACCCCCGTCTTTTCAAAATCGCCAAGATAGTACATCTCCTTAATATGAGAGCCAAACGGCTGTGAATAGACATCTAACATTCCCAGTATCTGACTGTAATCATGTGTCACTGTGCTCCAAGGTATGACATCCATAATCTCATCCATATCATTTTCCGTACACTCTCCGTACCCAAGTGTCAAAAATGATGACTGATTCTCCGCCACTGATCCATCTGCCTTCCAGTTCTTCAGAGATTCATCTGCCATGAAACCATAACCAGCCAAGGTGTCTGCTTCATATATATAATAACCATCCGCCTTATCGATCACTTTATACCCACCATTTGAATTGACCGAATTGCTGAGTACATATCGTACATTGTACATGAGTGCTGTCAGCGGTGTCGTTCCATCGTAAATACACTCCACATTATCATATCTTGCAAGTCCCATCGATGAAAAGGCATTTACAAAATATCCATTTATCATTGATGAATACCAATTCACCTGTGACGATGGAGTATAATCGGCATAAATAAGTGCTGTCTTCCTGGCTCCATCAGGATCTGTCAGGTCATTATACGCATCACTCCATTTATCATATTCTATATATTTTAAAAGTGAAACATCATTTCCATTATACTGTCTGGTATATATGCTATTTCCAATCATCTCGGCACACCATATAATACACAACAGGAACAGTGCCGCACTACTCTTTATGCTCTTTCTTGCCAGCAGCACAAATACTATACTACATATCACCACAATACCAAGGAATCCTACATAGCACCATGCTACCTGTAATTTACTTGTATCCTTGATCGCTATGACAAGCATTGCAATTCCTGCCACGAGTGCTATAACAGCATCACGTATTCGAATTTCCTTGATATTCTCAAGCTCTATATACGCCATCAGCACCACCACATATACAAGTATGATGGCAAATCTGTTTCCCATTCCATGAGGTATTGTAAAACCATGTAATACGTAATTAAGCGGCAGCCAGTTTGCCCCCAGCATAAGAATGAGCAGGACTGCTACATGCTTAACTCTCTTTGAAACAGCTATATTCCGGTTGCATAAAAATGCTATCGACAGCATTATCGCAACCACACCACAGTAATTGTTGTTATTATAGAGATAACTTACACTTATCTGCTTTAATGGGAAAAATGACACCACATATCCGGCTATATTCCCCCATGTCGACAGTCCCTTCTGCCCTAAGCTTACATATGAATCTCCTGCTTTTGCTATGCACATAAATGCCGGTACAAGTACTATTCCCGCCATAAGGACCGCTACCAATGACAACCCCAACAATCTCACACCATTTTTTACAAACGCCCCCATATTATTCTTATTGTGTAGTATGTAATACAACAGAATAAACAGGCAGATATATATACTAAAATAAAAATTCACAACTATTGCGCAAGCTAAAAGTGCCACATACAAAGCGTAATGCCTACCAGCAACAACATGCTCCACAGCAATTGCTATAAGTGGCATAAGCATCAAACCATCCAGCCATATTATATTCTGTCCATATGCAGCAATATACCCACATAGAGCTATTGCCATAGCACACGCGAATTGAACCAGTCCTTTATACTTTTCACAAGCTCCACGTTTTTTCCCTGCAATATCCGTATGCCTGAAGTAATACAGAGAGGTAACCGCAATCAAAGCACCCTTGATCAATATGATTAATATGATAGACAACTCAACGTAAGACTCCCCGAGTACAAGTGCTATAATATTAAATGGACTCACCAGGTAATATAGAAGTGTCAGATAAAAATCAGTACCCAATCCATGATTCCACAATATGATACTCTTATCAGGATCATGCACGAATTCTATCAATGTCCTAAGCATTGTATTGTACTGTACATAGGCATCCTCATACAAAACACATTTATCTCCAAATGGATAAGCATCCTTAAGCCATATAACTATCACATATATCAATGCCGTCAGCACAAACGCCAATACATACCACAATATTCCCTTTTTTTTATTTTTCTTGTTTTCCATAAATCACACTACTCCTCGATGTCTGTATCCCTTAACTATCATATAGTTATCAGGCTCTTGTCGGACTCAGTAAGGTTGATAAATCCATTCTCTGTGACAGCAACCAGATCCTCTATCCTGACACCAAACTGTCCAGGAAGGTATATGCCGGGTTCAACTGTGATAACCATTCCCGGTTTCAGCACTACCTTGCACTTTGGTGAAAACCTCGGATCCTCATGGATAAACAAGCCAACTGAGTGTCCTAGTCCATGTCCAAAAAAGTCACCATATCCGGCATCTGCTATGATCCGCCTTGCCACAGCATCCACCTCGTTGCACAGAGCACCTGCCTTTATATGCTTCATAGCCTCCGTCTGAGCCCTGAGTACAACATCATACACATGTCTCATGTTCTCCGAAGTCTTCCCTATCGCCACTGTCCTTGTCATATCAGAGCAATATCCCTCATACAGGCAGCCAAAATCCATTGTAAGGAAATCTCCGTTTTCAAGTTTCTTGTCCGTCGGTATGGCATGCGGCATTGCCGAATTCTTTCCCGATGCAGCTATTGTGTCAAAGCTAAATCCCTCAGCACCATTCTTCTTCATGTAATACTCAAGCTCAAGCGCCACATTCCTCTCTGTTATTCCTTCTTTCAGATAACCCAGGATATGTTTAAACGCAGCATCTCCTATGGATTCTGCTGTGCGAAGCTTCTCTATCTCCTCATCATTCTTTATCTCCCGGAGAGCATCAAGTCTGCCATCCACCGGGACAAGATCAGCGCACACAATCTTTTCATTATATTCTGAATACTCCCTGTAGCCGATACTGAGATTCTCAAATCCCACTCTCTTATGTCCACCGGCGGGTATCATATTCTCCATAATTCTTTTAATATTACCTGCATAACCAAGTCCCGCTATATCTATACATTCATAGCCTTCACACTCACGCTCCACCTGTTCTGTGTACCTTGAATCGGTGAGTACATATCTGTCATTGTAAGTATACAGTAGGACACCCTCGCCCCTGTATGAGGCGATATATCTCATGTTGTATCTGTCTGTTATCAATATCGCATCAAGCTCCAGCTCCTGAAGCACTTTATTGATCTCTGTATTTATTCTATCAGACTGCATATTTATCATATCCTTTCTTCCAGCTCTCACATTAAATCCGATCTGTTATTTAAACTATCACTATTTGAACTATATCTATCTACTATAGATAATTTTCTCTACCTCATCGACTATATCTTCCACACTTCTTCCCGTCACAGGAATTATCTGATCTGCCTCAGATTCATATACAGGTCTTCTCTCCGCCATGAGACTGTTTACCTTTTCTGCGACATCGTCCCCCTGTAGCAGAGGTCTTGTTGTATCGCCTGAAAGCCTGTTAATGACTTCAGCTGGTTCTACATCCAGATAGATCACTGTTCCAAGCTTCCTCAGCTCCTGTGCGTTCTCCTGTCTCATCGGAAGACCGCCCCCTGTTGAAATGACAGTATGTGACAGCGATAAATTAAGTTTCTTGAGTGTGTCTGTCTCAAGCTGTCTAAAGTAAGCCTCTCCCTTGTCCGCAAATATCTGACTTATACTGCACCCTGCTTCTCTTTCTATATGAGAATCAACATCAAGCAATGAATACCCGAGTCTGTCCGCCAGCGCTTTCCCTATCGTTGTCTTGCCACATCCCATGAAGCCTATAAGCACAACATTTCCTCTCACAGCTTTGAGCAGCTTGTCATATACCATATCTGCGATATCCTCTGATACTTTTATGTCGTTCCACAACTCATACGCTATTATTCCCTGATAAAGAAGCATGCGCAGACCGTTGTACGCCACTGCACCATTCTCTCGGCACAGCTTCATGAATCTTGTCTCAAAAGGATTATATATCAGATCTATGCCCACACTCACCATCCTATAGAAGCTTTCATCATCTATCACCACATCATCGTCATGTGGAGCGAGTCCTATAGACGTCGACTGGAACACTATAAATCCATCACCATCATATTCATTTCTTAAGACAGCATAATCACTTATATCACATGCAGTAAATATATCCCTTCCAAAATGAGAATTCATATCCTCTGCTATGTTCTCCGCCTTCTGAAGTGTCCTGTTTAGAATAAACACTTTGTCTGCGCCCTTATCTGCACACATATAGGCAACCGCCCGGGCTGCCCCGCCGGCTCCTAAAATGACCGCCTTTTTTCCCTGTAGCGACACTCCATACACATCCAATTCCCTGGACAATCCCATCATATCTGTGTTGTATCCCTTATATCCGCCGTCCACTCTGACCAGTGTGTTGACTGCGCCTATCGCCTTTGCCCCCTCATCAATATCTACAAGGACATTCATAACTGCATTCTTATGCGGAACTGTTGCATTCATACCGAGTATATTCAGATCATATCCACCTTTGACTGCCGTTTCAAGTCCATCTCTGTGTGTATGAAATGGAACATACACTTCATTTATATCCAATATCTCACTTAAGGTATTGTGTATGACCGGCGACAGCGTATGCTGTACCGGATCTCCTAATAACCCTAGAAGTCTTGTCCTGCCATTTATATTCATGATCTTATTCCTCCTATCCCACATATGACTTCGTCATATCGGCTTCTCCTCTGACAGTATAACATAAAAGAAGCCGGGCAATATACCCGGCTTCCAATTTTTTATTATTTGCGATCCGCTCTTTCGAGCCTATATCCTATGCGAATATATTCTTCTTCTCAGCAATATAGTCATATGCTGGAATATCGATCGTGTTGTCTGTCAGCTCAAACAGAGGATCAGATGCCTTAACCTTAATTAAAGCATATACAGGCTTTGTCTTGCCCTGATAATAAACCTCAACAACAATATATGTATATGTACCACCATATATTGCTGGGAAATGTGCATCTGTAAGCTTAAGATTATTATTTGCACCATTTCTGGCAATATCCTTAATTTCACCCGCTATAGTAGAAAGATCAACCTCACCCTTAGCTGTATACTCTGTTATAAGTTTATCTGTATCAGGGTTATACGTAGGACTGGTTGGAGCACTGCTTGCATTCTTAAAATATGTGTCATCATAATCCAAGTCATAATACAGTCTTACCTTTGTAACCTTTGTCTGATTAGGAATGGTTATCTTATAATCAAATGTAGGTATATCCGACTTAGAGTCCACATCTCTTACGTAAACCTTCTTACCAGTAGAAGCATATATATCTTCTTCCTTAGGAAGCTCACTTTCATCTGCCCACTCCTTGTCAGCCTCATAACATGTGATAGTCGGTGCAGGCTGTACAGCCTTAGCACTATTAACAATTACATTTATGAAAAGCTTACGCTCGTCGTTATTCTTTGTCTTGCTACCAGTTACTGATGTATGTCCAGCACCACAATATGTAACTGCGCCAGAACCATAAGCTGATGTATAGATGAAATAACTCTCCATTGCATCATATGGATCAGCTGCATACATTGAGGACTTTGCCTTCTTGTTCGAGTTATTATTACATCCTGCAAGAGTATACCATACCTTTGTATTACTGTTCTCAAGATCAAGTGAATATGCCTGCTGATGAGTACCTGAAATATTAAGTGACGATCCTATATTGAACGGATACATTGTCACAAGTCCTTCATTGAGCTGGCTTGCCTTGGCAGTCTGCGAAAGATCTGTCTCATCATGATTACCATCTCTGACTGTCTTCTTAACAGCATCATTGACATCCATACATGCATAAATATAATTCAGGTATTTTCCGTCACCCATAGACTTATCCATTGCATAATACATGGATGACATAGCCATTGCACTTATCTGTATTCCTTCGGCTTTTCCAGTCTCTTTCACCTTATCGGCGTAGGCTGAGCTCATAATATTGGCTTTCATACTGTTATATATACCGGCTGTCTGTTTCAGTGCCGGAATGTTAGAATACGGTGTCAGATAATACAGTTCTCTGTTCTTCGACCTATATTCTTTATCAGTAATCTTGCCACTGATTATCGGCTGTCCACCATCGTCAGCATCGTAATATACATAGCCTTCCTCTCCCGCTTTCGCCGAAACTTTTAAGAAATTGCTATACCGATTAACCTTGCCTTCTCCTTCAATTATGCCAAGATGCTCGAGTTTAAATGCCTCCTGATATACATATACATCTTCAACGGTATCTCCTGCCTCGCAATGTTTCTTTACCATCTGGTTTTTATTTTGAGTATTGCAATTCTGAAAATCAATAACAGGAATTGATTCATTAGTCTTTGTCCATGATGAATCATTCTGATGTTTATAATCCTCATCATATACATCGCAGGCTTCAGTTAATGTACCTGTGAACTTTGCATATCCAGCTGGCATTTCTGTATGACCATTCATATCCTTATATAGATATCCATCTTCGGTAAGCTTTTCCCACTTAACCCCTGCAGGTCTGCGTGTAGTTGAACCGGTTACATTATCAAGCTCTATAGCTTCATAGCTGTTAGACTGATTTATCATATCTACATGGAACCTGTTCATGCCTACAACATCAAGCAGTGTAGTGGTAAGATTATAAGCACCCTTCTTATAATACGGAGTCATAGTATCGTGGAAGAAGAAGAGATCTCCTCCAGCATCAACATACTCTTTTATATAATCACAAGTCTTCTGCTTAAGATCGATCTGAAAATCTCCAAAATCATCTGAAGGACCAAGAACAAGTATGGAATACATATTCTTCAAGAAATCCTCGCCATATGATCTTCTAAGATAAGTCTGATATACATCCCTTGCATCAAGCTCAGCATCCTTTGCATCACGATATGCCTTGAATAACTTACCTAATTCTCCATACGAAGCGAAACTATCATCACTCGTTATATCCACTGTTGTGAAGTAGCTAAGGAATAACAGATAATATTCTCCAGTGTCTAATGCTGTCTGATAAAGTTCGACCATATCAGCTTCTGAACCATTTCTCTTAATTCCTTTTAGCTTGTCATACTCTGCTTTCTTATCTTTAGCAGTTTTAACAGCTTCTTTTTCTTCATCAGTCATGTTGTCAGTGACAGTGAAATTACCTTTCCAATACTGGATACCGCCTCTCAGGAATTCATCCAGAGCTTTCTTTGGCGCCTCTACATTGTTTGATGCTGTGTTATATGCATCTAGCTTATTTCCGAGTTCCGTCGTATAGTATTCAATGTTATGTCCCTCTAATATACCAGTGCGATTGTTAGCTTCAAGCATTTCTGCTTCCTCAACCCAAGTATCCAGACAATTGTAAGTTCCACTTACCTTATCCTCGGTAGTAAATGATGCATGATCTGCTGTGGCGACAACCATATCAAGATTGATATCATAGTCATCCGTCAATGCATCTGCCAGGTTTGAAAACCAATCATCATCTGATTTGCTGTAATCGTATTCTACTATACCAAACCTATTCTCATGTCTTCCAAGCAATGAACTCTGCTTGAGGTTCATTGCAGAATCAAATCTTGGAATATCTGCTATTCCGTTGTAATACATGATCTTATGCGCCCACTGAGATTCAATATCAAAATATAACATATCAGGCATAGTCTGATAATCAGCAGACTGTCCCTTACTCATCGTCTGAATCTGAAGAACATTGATATCTGCCTTGCCATCTATAGTCCTTATGACCTTACTTACACCAGATGCAGTTGACACAACCTTATCATTTCCATCGACTATCTTCAAATACCATGCGGCAGCTCCGAAGAATGTATCGTCAAGACTTACAGTCACCTTAACATTCTTACCTGTCTCAAATGATGCAGACTGATAGTAATCCTTTTCAGGATCATTGTTTGGATTCTCCTCGAATGAGCCATTCTTATCCTTGTCAACATAAAGCTTGTATGTATATGTCTCCAAAGGTCCATTGACAACAAATTCAAACGGCAGCGAAGTGGATGTTATATATGTACTCTTCATTCCCTGAACATACTTTGTTGGCTTGTTGACAATTGTTATCCTTGCTCTTGAAACAGAACTCTTTACCAGATCACTGATGAGCTCACAATTATCATCTGAAGGAACCATAGCATACTTCTTATATACCTGATATGAATCACTCTTATTGGAATACCAATCTTTCTTCTGAGCTTCTGTATCAAGCATGATATCCTGCTTACCATTCTCCTGCTTAACTGTCCAAAGACCATCGCCATACTTTCTGTCAGCATTATCTATCATCTGTTCAGCTGACATATCAATTCCCCACAAAACATTGGATGCTGTCTGAGAATTCTTTCTGGCAAAAATCTCATCAAGGAGTTTATACATTCTCGATGAAGGATCAAGGTACATGTTACCTCTTTCAATGCTGCCATCATCCTTGAACCAGTAACCGCTCATCAAATTCACCTGAGAAAGCACGTTTACCTCTCCACTCACATTACAACCATTCATCTTCTCATAGACAGATGTGAGTTCATTACTTATCATAATAGGTCTGCCTGACGCTACATATGAAGATAACTGATCATATTTGGTCTTTGTAAGATCATTTCCATTTTCAGGCATCCATACGTCCTTAGTACCACCATTTATACCTGTCGCCATCACTGGATATCCAGTAATGGTACTGCTTGCTTTAACAAGCTGGAGTACACCGGTATGTGTATACATAATAAATGTTGGGAAACCATATCCAAGTGCTTTCTTGGCAGCATCATTACCAAACGGATTATATCCGTACACTTCATCACGACTTTTATCCACGGCACTTATATCACCACCAAGATAAACAAGATCATATGTCGCCAGAATATCGTCGCTCATTCCAACAAGGGCCTCTGTAGAAACCTGTGTGAGATCAACGTCACTGTACCTGACACCTAAATCTTTAAGTGCATACGCTATCTTTGCCTTTGTAAGATCAAAGTCATAATATTCCGTAGTCTGGCTAGGAAGTTCTTCCTTCGCTTTTCCAAGTATCACATCTGATGGTACTGTATAGTAATCTCCAGTGATAGGAGTTCCGTCACTATGTGCTGTATAACTTGAACCCGAACTTCCCTTTCTGCTCTCAGCCAGTTCCACATCAATAGGATAATCTGGCTGTATCTCCAAAACCTTAAATTTATTGTCTGTGCCATCGCGATATGTGCCTGCATTTATAACATCTGCAACAGCCTTAGCTGATGGACTTGACACTATAGTTGAAGGTTTTCCACCAGGATTTGTTCCACCACCTTCTCCTGAACCTTTTCCGTTGCCAGCCTTAGAAGATACGATCATGTATACTCCCTTTTCGACAGCAGATTTGAGTCCATTAGTTACAGTAAGAGAAATCTCCTTGTCATATTCTCCCTGATCAATAAAGATAAAATCATAATCTTCAAGATTTATCTTAAATGGATCAACAAGAGCTCTCTGAGAATCCAAATAAGCATTGTGTTTTTCTGTGACATACTTAACTACATTTGCCACATCAGAAAGATCGATATTCATCTGTTCTATACGAGCTTCTATTCCAGTATCTGTCTTATTATAATACCTTCCGGTCATATCTGATGTTTTATCCGGATCTCTGTCAAGTTCTGCTGTGAGAGACCTGTTCTCATCAAAATCCTCTAATACAACCACAGTATTGTAGTCTTTTACCTCGGTCTCACCTGTCTTAGTAGTTCTGTATGTATAGCCATCTACTGAAGCACCGTCAGCAACGTCTATAGTGAAATCAAACTGTGAAACATTCTGTCCTTCACTTTCTGCAATACCTACACGATAGTCAGATTTCTGCTCAGATGTATTTGTAAAAAATCCATCTACAGACTCAAGAACAACACTATATTCATAGTCAGGGTTAAGTCCTGTGAATTCGTAACAGTACACATCTTCTGTTACAGGCTTACCATTCTCATCAAGAATCTCATTGCCTTCCTCATCACGCTGAGATATGGTTTTCTTAACTACCTCACAGCTCTTACCTGTAAGATAAACTTTATCACCATCCTTGACCAACAGATTCGCAAATAGACCTAGCTCATCGAGTTTTATATTCTGTGCATCAGATGTTGTAATGACACCGCTGACAGTCTTTGTTGTCACATCCTTAAAAAACGATGCCGAATTTGAATACTCTGAAAGTCCTGCAGAACCGTTCTTCATTGATGCTTCCAGTTTCTCCGGAGTTATAAGATATATATCAGCTCCACTCGGAACATTGGCATTGCTTCCATCCTTACCACCAGAATACAGATTTCCAGTAAGAACACTATTTGTCGCTCTTGTCTGGGCAGTCCATACTAATACCTTATCACCGTCATGCTCTGATGGTTTGTAAGCATCCGCCATGTTGTCGGTTGAACTGTTCTTGCTCTTTAACTCATCAAACATTGCCTTGCCATTGTTCTCTGATATTACAAGTATCTTGGCATTATCAAAATTCCAGTCATCAGATTTACGTTTTGTCGTTATACCCGTTTTATCAGCTGCCATACCGACACGAAGGTAAGCTGTATCAGCTTTTGTGGTTGGCTTACGATCCGTAAAGTCCTCTATGGTTACCGCATCATCACCAACATTGTACCACTTGAAATATGTATTCTTACCTTCTGTCAGGAAACCATATCCGTCATCGTTTACAGACTTCGATGCCTTAAGAAGAAAATCTGATATTGTGTTAGTGGTTGATGGATTATCTGGATTTTTCTTATTATCATCAGCTTCCTTGAAAAGCTTCTGGAAGAAATCTGCATCCGTTACAAGAACATTATCAAATCTGGCAACCATACCTTTAGTCATGATCTTATATGCAAAGGTACCCATGCGATATGTATCATTATTACCAACAATGTCCCCCGGTTTGTCTGTACACAACGCTCCTGTACAGATTCCAAGCGGATGATTGTTTACAGTTGTATACGCATCCAGCCAGTTATAAAGCTCTTCACTTATATCTGAGCCATCTTTACCGTATGACTTTGCCCCTGTTGCGGCGTTCGCCCATATGTATACAAAATCTGCCTGATTAAGGATTGCCTGTGCAGCTGTATCCATCGAGTTAAGCTGAGAAACAGTACATGTAGTAAGCGTAACCGCTCCTTCTGCCATGTCGCTTTCAATCGTCTTGTATCCATTAAATACCGCAAGGCGGAAATACTCACCATTGTATACATATCTCCAAAGATAAGATGTCTTTGCATACTCTTCGTCTTTCAGCCCCTTCACAACTGTCTCAACGTCCTCTTTCTCAAGTCTCTTTGTAAGAGCTGTATCCATTTCAGCAATACTCTCTTCCTGATCCGGTACAATCTGTACAATTCTGAATTTATCCTCGCCGCTGGCTTTCTTTGTAGAGTCATTTGAATTATTGATTGCAATATCAATATTTGTTAATCCTGTCAAGCCTGTCGTCTTGCTGCTACCCTGTTCTGCTGTGGATGCCTGAGAATCGGAATTAGCCAGTGTATAATTCACAAATATAGAACATACTACAAGTGCGAATATAATAGCTATTGAAGATAAAACTATCTTTTTATTATTTAACACTGTATTTCCCTCCTATATCAGTTCCACTCGTGCGACTTAAGCACGAATGAGTTTCTAAGACCTACAACCCCTGTTACTGAATACTTTTCTTTTGTATTCTTATCCTGGAATCCTATGATAAGTGCAACACTGTTATCTTCAGGATTTACCTGCATCTGAAAACTGGTTACATCCTTTGCAAGCAACGTACCATTTGATGTATCATCTGAATACTTTGTATATGTATTGATTGTTTTTTGGCTGTCTTTTATAAGCTTCTTTACATCATCAAGTTTATCATCCGATACGCCTTTGATATTTGTATTTTTTACAATTGAAAGAGCATTCTGATAAGCAGAATAGCCAGTTCCTGTCAGATCCGTTGCTCTCGACAAATACAGTTTTTTGTTTGTCTTGTCATACGAAATTGTACAAAACGATGTTGTACCTATTTGGGAATCATAATTTATCCACAGATAATCAACATCAATATATGTATGTGAATCTTTCGAAACATCTACTCCTTCAAAAGGCTTCAGATCATCAATATCATAGCAATTGCTGCTAGTTCCAGATACAGTCTCCTTTGTGATTATTTTTCCTGTATCATTGTCCTCATAAAGCACATTATTACTACCCTCATTTTTCTTATACAATGGATTAGGCACTATAAAGCTTCCTGTGACTTCTACATCAGCCGAATCTTTCTGGATATATCCCTTACCATTGATCATAATAAGATTTGCACCCATGACCATATTTGAAATATTGTCATAAGTCTCAGTTGCCTGTGTCTGTAACTTTTGTCGTGCTCTATGTTTTTTGTTTGAGGCTACTGTAGTTCCTACTATTGACATGACAGCGACCATAAATATACCAAGGATTGCCATGTACAATATCAATTCTATGAATGTGAAGCCTTTATTATTTTTCTTATTCAATCTTCACACCCCCTAATTTTTGCCATATGTATGTGCACCTGTGAACTTATTCAAAGTAACTCTGCCAACAGAATCAGAAGAATTATACTTTGTAAACTTGTATTCACCAAAACCACTTATAACCTGACCATCTGATTTTCTTATCTGAATAATCTGGTCTGTAAGAGGTGCTGACGCACTATCTGAATCATATCCGCTATCATAATATATTGTCACGCGTTCAAGAACCGCATCTGGCTTTTTCGCTGTCTTATTTGCCGCCGGAAGTTCAAAGGTCGTACCATTATAAGTTCCGTAGAATATATTATAATTAGCTCCATTCTGTTCTATCTTGATTGCTGTGTCCGGTGACTGTGTCTTTGTCCTCATCTCAAGACCCGACAACTCATCATCAAACTTCTGCATAGAGGCTGTGGCCTGTGATGTTTTGATCGCACCTACAGTGATGAAACCCATTCCTGACAAGATAGCTATGATTGCAATGACTATGATCATCTCAACCAAGGTATAACCATTGTTATCTCTAACCTTATCTCTCATAAGCCACCTCCCTACTGAACATTTCTCTTCCAGTTCTGGAAAACGAGGATATCTTCATAAGATATATCTGATATAGATACTCCAGTAACTGTAGATGATTTATCTTCATCTGACTTAACGTAATTCTTAAACAGCTTCTTGACATACTTTGCATTGGCTTTACCAGCGTCTCCATCCATTTCCTCTGCCCTCTTATCAAGAAGATTGGCAACGAATGATTCATCAGATGAAATCGTCATATTACGGTCAATAATAAGTTTTCCACCACATATGATCATTCCCTTAAAGCTTTTTACATTGTCTGCAAATCTTACATCACCTGCGGCTATAATTATACCTTTGACAGATCCATCATTGTTATTTGCCGCTACTTCAACATCACCATAATACACTCGAATCCACGCTTCATCATTCTTTGATGTATCACCACCATGTATCTCAATATCAGCTTTTTTGGAAATAACATCAGCCATGTCGACAAAGTTACTGATAGGTGTAACGCTATTGCTACAGTCATATGTATCAGTCTTGGCATCATATTGTGTATCATATGTAGTGTCTGTTTTCTTGTATCCTGCAAGCTGCCATGCATTCAGAACATTCTTATCCTTGTCCATTGTATTGGCAATAGAAAGGTGATGCTTCATATTGATATACATATAGGAAAGCAGATCACTGGTCTTTTCAGTATCTGTTGTATCTGCACTGTCATATCCTGCAAGTTTTGATGCATAATTATTCTTTATATCTGAAAGCATATTCTTACTGTCATCAGCGCTCACATTTCCAAACATACTTGTATACATCTTGCCTGTTGCAATGTTCTGAAGTACTGTGTCAATATTATTTTTTGTATCAATTGACTTTTTAAGGAACAGTGATCCATTGTCAGCCTGAGCAGTCACGGCCTGACTGGCATTGATCTTACTGTTTTCAGGAAGCAACAGCTTCACCTCAAAATTCTTATACTTTTTAACATTGTAGATACCATTATTTACAAGATACTCATCTGTCACCCCGTCAGTAATGGCATCATAATATTTCTCTGCAAACTTCTCTGCAATGGACTGACCATTTGTATCCTTTGTATCAGGCATCTTTAAATAATAATATGAATGTCCCGACACGACCTGCTTTATTGCCAGAACAGAATTCGAATCTTCTGTATCCCTTGGAATGTCTGAGAAAATGTCTTTAACACTGTCCGCCAAATACTCAGGAATCCTCAGTTTGATCTTTGTTATCTCTCCAGTTACTGGATCCTTGATCTCGTTAACATCCCACTGTGAAAGGAACATGAGCTGATTGGTCTTTACATCAAGAGACTGTCCTGTGGAATAGTCTGTAAGTGTTGTATATTCAAAGTCCGCCTTATCTCCATCCTTTTTGTCATCTGGGTCTAATGCCATCTTTGAAAACTCTATGTATGACTTACCAGCAATATATAACGAATTAAGGTTCTTCATGTCAAGAGTTGATTCTTTTCCGTTGACAATCACCGCGCTGTCACTGTAGTGTGATCTAAGCTTGAAATTTGAAACGAGGTATCCTGGTTTATCCTTCAACAGCTTTATACTTCTTGTATCCTTCGCATTGAAGCTGTATCCAAAATAATTGCTGTCCTGTGAAAATGATACCTTTGAATTCTCTGCATTAAGCTCTGTGTCGTCATATATGTATGCGTTTGCCGCTGCACTGATAGAACCGCCAGACTTTTTACCGCCCACAACTATTCCATCTGCCCAAAGTTCCGCTGTCTTCTGAGACCTGCCTCTGAGTTTTATCTCAGCACCATTATATGCTGAAAGGGTTCCCGGGCACACAATGACATCAGACAACAGAGTCACAGAAGTTTTTTTACCATCCACAAAAATTCCTGAATAAGCACTTTTATCTGTTGATCCCCACTTAGCCTGATTTTTAGCATCAAACTTATCATACTTTGTTGTTACCTTTGTCTTCTCATCAGCATTATAATCCTTGTTATAGTAATCATTAGCTGCATATATATTACCATTTATATTGACATTGGTGGTTTTTGTATCATCATCAGTACCGATCTCAACACCCATATCTGCAAGTATTGCATACTCATAGAAGCTGTCTGATGTTGCCCCGCCTATATCAAATGATACATTATACTCAGGTTCCCTAAGTACTATATCCGTAGTAATCGACTGTTCATAATCTCCTGAGGTCGTTCCTGAAAGAGTTACACTTCTCTTGACTGTTACATTTTTAAGTGTAACAGAAACTATATTCTTTCCAGTATATGCCCCCTGCTTCGAATACTTTACATTACCACCATCATAATACTGTGTTCTTGAATTACCCTTGTCATCAGTATATATCAACTGCAGTTTATCTTTTACCAGATCTACTCCCGATGGGTTTGATGCAGAATACTCATTTGATATAAAAGACTTCATAGTAGCCAGCAGCTTGTCAAGGCTCTTATAATTGGCGTCATTTGTAAAACCTGTTATAAAGAGCTTTTTAAAAAGCTGATTGGCTTCATCATTATCCATAGTAGTATATGCATGCTTATCCGTATCATAAACTACCACAAGCTCTGCTGTTGTCGTATATGCCGAGTACAAATGTTCGTTCGTTGCCGCACCGACTCCCGCATATATCTCATCAAGAGCAGTCTCAACTTCATAGAAATTGTTCAGGGAATTGAGCTTATAAAACTTTAGCTTATAGGTCATCAACGTACCCATAAGAAGAGCAGCCGCAAGTATACACATAAAGGTAGTAGCAACTATTACAAGGACAAAGCTTGAGCCATGATCATTATCTTTTTTGAGCTTACGCTTTATTTTTTCAATCATTTTTTACCTCCCCCTTGTTCCTGTCACAACTGTTTTATTTCCCTCACTGTCTGTAAGAGTTACCTTGATGTCATACATATATACATTCTCGCTCTCATCCTCAGTTGTCCTCTTTACAGGATAATCGGAATTAGAATTGTCAAAATCAAAGTTCGAATATACATTTAATTTTGCCGATGCCGCCCCATCTGCCAGCTTGAGTCTTACCTTTACATTCTTAATATTGATGTTGCTTTCGGCATTGCTATAAACCAGATCGCTGACATCCTTTTTAAACTGTTCCTTTATAACCTTCTTATATGTACTGCTTAACTTATCAGTATTTTCAAACACATATACATTTATACCAGTGTCTCTAACCGTTGAATTATCTATGGTTATAGTATCTGTGGCTGTATATGAATCTCCGCATATAGCTGGTACATATAAGAGATAGATAGGAGGAAGCTTCTCACCGTCCTTAACGGTAAACTTCTGTTCAAACACAACACCATCCTCAGAGAATGATGTCGTTGGCTTGTATACATTTGAACCGTTCTTTTCATATTTTTCCTGTATCTGAGCTACATCTGTATGATCAGTATACTCAACTATACATTTTACAGTGTATTCATCGCCGAGCTTTGTAATCTTGATCAGCGTATTCTTGCTGAACTTATCGTCTTTAAATATATTGTTACCAGACATATACTGGCTATCAAGCACCTTAAATTCCTTTAATAAAGAAGCTTTTACATCCTTGAAATATTTATATGCAAGATTGTCTATATTGTTCTGCTCTGCCGTGGTATTGTATGTTGCACCGGCTATAATTGCCGACTGTTTACTATCAAGATTTCTGATCGTACCCGACTCTGTAATTCCTGTATCGAGGACAGCACCCTTACTATCTAACTTATACGTTCCCCCATCTTTAGAATCGGTCAGGACATATCCCTTTTTCATGGCCTGATATGCAGCATCACTCACTTCTACTGTACAATTATATTTTTCATAGTTTTTCCCTATTGAAATATCATTGCAGCTAAATGAGGTTGTATGGTACTTCGCTTTTGTTGAGTCAGGGAGAGTCAGCTCTCCCTCAACTGAAGATCCTTTGCTCAATTTGTATGCCGTAGTACCATTACTGTCCGGAAGGTAGACATCCTTCGCTATATCAGCAGTCTTGAAATTCTCCATGATCTCTTCAGCTTTCTCAACAGCATACTGCTTTTTCGTTGACTTAGTACCTGTTTTCGTTGAACTGATCAAAGCCGTGGTAATGGGATAGATCAGAATTGCAAATACAGCCGCAGCTATTATGACTTCTATCAAACTAAAGCCTTTGTTATTTGATCTTACCATTCTTTTATTCACTCCATTCAATATGGTCACGAGTTACTGGGCAGCAGATGAATCGTTTGATCTCACTGTTGGATTTCCAAAGATATTTGTTGTACCTGTCTGAACATTTACATCAGCATGGTCTGTTGTTCTGTCCTCACCATTTACAGCATATGAAGTGATCGTCATATCTCCTTTGTATTTTCCGCTCTGGTCATCAAAAGAGATTGATACGTTGTCAAGTGTCATTCTATAATCGCCGGACTTTATATAATCTATGACATCCTTCAGATCCTTGTAGCTTCCCTCGTATGAAACAGGGAACGAAGCTGAATAACAATTATATCCATCTGTTGTAGCAGCAGCATCATCTGTTGTCACTGTTGTACTATCATCCGCAGTCACATCGCCAGCCGCACCTGTTCCAAGCGTATAAAACAATGTCTCCTCTCCCATTGAAACAGATGGGAAATTGAACTTATACTTATCCTTTACACCCTGCAGATACATGATGGTGTTATCCTGATACAGCTCCGATGGAAACTGAGCCAGGATATCCTGGTACTGCTTTGTATACTTCTCCGTATCTTCTATATACTGCTGTCTGTTGGCATCCTTCGCCTTTAACTCATTATAATATGTCTGTCTCTCACTCTTCTGGCTCTCAAGAGATTTCTTCTCTTCGAAATTGTCCATAGCGAAGAATCTGATCGGAACCACAAGAATTGCTATACCAAGTAAAAATAATAATAAATTTCTCTGACCCTTTGTGATTGAATCCATATCCGTACCTCCTTAATTTGCAGTTAACTCTGCACTGTCTGCACTGTCTGCATTGTCATCAGCTTCGGCTGTTGTATCCTTGTAAATACATGTGACAGTAAACTCATAAGTGACATCCGATGATGCAACACCCTCTGTACCTGCATTTTCTCCAGCATTCTCAGAAATCCCCTGAATAAAGGTGTTGTCTATACAGTCTATATCCTTAAGATTTATGGCAAATGCTGCTATATCTTCATACTTCTTTGTCTTTCCAGTAAACTGCACACTGTCCGCTGCAGAAGTAAATGCTGTGAGGCTGATCCCCTTTGGCATCTTATCCTCAAGTTCAGCGATAAGAGTTCCAACATTCTCGTTAAGGTTCTCTGTATAGCTGTACATATTCTGTGCATCCATGTAGATGTTCTGTGCATTCTCACAGTCTGTCACAATCTTTTCTATATCACTTATAGCCTGGATATCACGATTCACCTGGTCAAGCTCAGACTGTGCCTTGTTCTTTGCTATGAATGAGTACGCTGTAACTCCTCCGGCAACAAGAACTGCTATTATAAGGAACGCTATCACAAGTGGCGTTGTATCTACACTGCTTGTACTGCCACCCTTGCCTGACTCTCCAAGTTCAAATCCCATAGGTGCAAAAGCCGCTCCTATAGGAACCATGAGATATACTGGATTGTAGATCTTGAGATCAATCTTTGGATCAAACTTGATATTGTACAATGTATCCATAACTCTTGTAGATACATTGAGCTGAACCTTGAACAAGCCATCGATTCCCTTTATAAGGGCTCCATCACCTGTGAGGAATACATCATCTATTGGCTTATCAGGATTCTTTGATGTGAAGAAGTCCATAACACGTCCGATGTTGTTGATGAGATATCTGAATGCTCCTGTTATAGCATTGTCATCAAAATCAACTGTGAGCAGTCTCTCATTCTGGAGAAGAGTCATGGCTGTCGTTGCATCCACACCCTTTGCATCCATAACTTCATTGACTACTACATTCGTGCCGTATGGAACTGTTCTCTGAAGGAGAAGTGTGTCTCCTTTTACGATGTTGAGTACTGTCGATTCGCTACCCAACTGGATTACCATAGTTGTCATAGCTTCTGTTGTCTGAGTCTTGATCAACTGAAGCATCGCATTACCAATATAATCAAGCGCTACTACCTTGAGTCCTGCAAGTGCTGCGAGATCATAGTATGATCTGACCATATTCTCTGGTGCTGCAACTGCCAGAACTCTGAGCTGCTTGTTATTTTCTTCATCAGTAACGGTCTCAAGAACTGAGTGAGACACCACGTAATCCTCTATATTAACAGGGAAATACTCTGATGAGTTCGCATTAATAATTCCTTTGATTTTGTTCTCCTTAACGAAAGGTACAAGAACCTCTCTGTTAACGATCTTTGTAGAGGTAAGAACGAATACCGCGTTCTTGTTTGTTATTCCATTTGCTGAGAGCTGAGACTTGATTGCCTCTGCAATTCTCTCTTTGTCTCTGATCACTCCATCCTCGTAGGCATCCTCAGGTGTCTCAAAGATGATGGCATTGTGAATCGTTGACTGCTTCTTGTTTGAAGGTGTAACTTCAACGATTGTAATACTTTCATTTGTAATGTCGATTGTTAAAACTTTGTTATTACTCGCCATTTTAATAGCCTCCCTCGCTAATCAGTAGTTTTGTATTTGCTTGAGTACCAGCTTACCGCTGTTCACCCCATTCATATATATCTCTGACACAATTATGTCAGATAAGGGTCAACATTCTGTCACCCTTTTAATAGTCTGCCTCCTCCACATAATGACCCTTTTATATGGAAGAAACTCCTCAAAAAAATAAGTACCAGCTCTACTTAAGTAAGCCAGCTGCCGCCATAAGTCACGTTGCCGCGAGTTCTGCACCGTTCTAAGGTTATCAGCGTCGCAAGCATATCACTCCTGACTGCTAAAAGCTTAATTATGCAACAGGTGCTAGGGCACCTGTTGCGTAATAAGCTTTATGAGTTGAACAAATATCGATTGATATTCATTCGGGAAATGTCAATATCTTCATTCTTACGAGGTGAATTTCCAATATTCACATATTCATAATTGTTATTAAATGTTATGTAAAGTTATATTACTTGTTATCCCATGGTGACTGCTGTGATGGTGAAAGCTCTGAACCACTTGCACTCTTAACTACAACTGTATTACTAGCAAGATCAACATTTATTGAAAATGGGCAACCCTTATCCTTGTACTTAGTTGTAAGCTTAGATGAACCAACCACGCTCTTTACCTCATCAAGGAAACTATTTCCACCTGTTGTAATGTTTGCTGATGTAAATGATGTTGTGTTTCCTGAGATAGCATCAACAGCATCAGGATTTGACATCGCTGTCTGTACTGATGTTCTAAGTGTGTCTGCATTCTGAATATCTGTTGATCTTCTTGACTTGTTGATGTACTTGATAAGTGCTGGTGCAAGAGCTCCTGCAAGGATTGCCATGATGGCAATAACGATAATTAACTCTACGAGTGAGAAACCTTTGTTGTTTTTCTTCATAATTTTACTCTCCTTTTAGTTCGTTTATTGTTGTTTGTTGTTTTGCACTTTTCAGTGCTATATTAAACCAGTATCCTCGTACTACTGGAGTTAATCTTATTTTATATTTATACATCCGGGTCTGGCTATATAAATATGTCTTATATTTCACTAAGCATCATCTATGTAGTAATGTTTTATACATCGTTGTGTTCTGAAACATTTATTTTAGTATTTAGTACTGATCCATAGCATCGTACATACTCATGATAGGTCCATACACAGCTGCAACTATCATTCCAACTATACCTGCAAGGAGCACCATGATAAGTGGCTCCATGGCTGCTGTAAGTGCATTTGTCGCTGTCTCAACTTCCTCGTCGTAGTAATCAGCAACCTTGCTGAGCATCTCCTCTATGTCACCGGTCTCCTCACCGATCTTGGTCATAGCCGAGAGCATCGGTGGAAGCATCTCCATATCCTTAAGCGGCTTTGAAAGTGGAACTCCCTTGGATACCTGAACCTTGGCATCGAGAAGTCCGTCTCTGATGATCTTGTTGTCCATCATCTTTGCAACCTGCTCAACAGCATCTATCATCGAGATACCTGACGCCATCAGTGTACTCATGGTTCTTGCGAATCTTGAACATGCTGTCTTGACATTGAGATTTCCGAATATTGGAGCTTTAAGTCCTATATTTGCGAAGAGCTGCTCGCCGAAAGGTGTCTTCTTGAAGAACTTAACTCCGAATACGATAGCTGCAATAATGATGATGAGCAGCCACCACTTATATTTCACAAAATCCGCAGCCGCCATCATCATACGTGTGGCAAGCGGAAGCTGAGTTCCCATATCTGCAAACATATCTGCGAAATTCGGTATAACCGCTACTAATACTACGATCACAACCACTACCATAACGCAGAGAACTACTATAGGATACGTCATAGCGCCCTTGATCTTGGATGTAAGAGCATTATCCTTCTCGAAGTGTTCAACCAGACGGTCAAGACATATCTCCAGGTTACCTGACATCTCTCCTGCCGCAACCATGTTGATCATGATAGGTGGGAATACATCAGGGTTAACTCTGAACGCATCAGCAAGAGTTCCACCTTTTTCTACATATGTACGAGCATCTGATATAGCTTTTCTGAGTGTCTTGTTCTCTATCTGATCGCCCATCAGTTCCAGTGCAGATATGATAGTAACACCGGCCTTGATAACCGCTGAGAACTGCTTACAGAACACTCCCAGATCTCTTGACTTTACCTTTTTCTTAAATAATCCAATATCCCCAAGCGGACTGCTCTGCTCCGTAAGGCTCATGATGGAATATCCTTCCGACTTGAGCTTCTTCTCAGCGCCATCCCTGTTTGGGGCCTCGATGGTACCTTTTTTGTTCTTACCATCCCTGTCAACAACCTTGTAATTAAATACTGCCATTGTCTCTCCTCCGACCCAATCTTAATATTCTTACGTTTTCATGTATCTGCGCTTTAAAAGCGCAATTTTACAACATAAACTATATGTAAAATATCTTACTATACTGCGTAAATTTAATCAACATTTAATTATTTACACGTTTTTTTTTATAATATGTGCACAAACCGCTTTGTCAATTATTTCACATTATGCCATATCGCAATTCATTTTACCATATATCCATATCTTACTGTCCATTGATCTTCTTTCTCAGATACTGCTGATCCTGAGCATATGTCATGGCCGTTTCTCTTGTTACTGTGCCTGACGCATATAACTCATAGAGTGAATCATCCATAGTTACCATTCCAAGCGATCTGCTTGTCTGGATAGTCGACTGGATCTGATGGGTCTTTGCCTCTCGAATCAGACTTCGTATAGCAGGTGATGCAAGCATGACCTCAAATGCTGCTACTCGTCCATTGCCACTTGCTATAGGAAGCAGCGACTGTGATATAACACCCTCAAGAACCATAGCAAGCTGAACTCTTACCTGCTGCTGCTGGTTTGTAGGGAAGATATCTATGATACGGTCGATGGTACTTGCCGCACCTATTGTATGCAGTGTTGAGAATACCAAGTGTCCGGTCTCGGCAGCCGTTATAGCTGTTGAGATAGTCTCAAGATCTCGCATCTCTCCTACGAGGATTATATCAGGGTCCTCACGAAGTGCTGCACGAAGTGCATTCGCATAACTGAGGGTATCCATACCAACCTCTCGCTGGTTAACTATCGCTTTGTTGTGATGATGTATGTACTCTATAGGATCCTCCAGTGTGATGATGTGATCCGTGAGATTTTCATTCGCCTTATTTATAATAGAAGCAAGTGTTGTTGATTTTCCTGAACCTGTAGGTCCTGTTACAAGGACAAGTCCTCTCTTTCTCTTGTATAACTCAACAACCTCCCTTGGTATACCAAGCTGGTCAGGTCTCGGTATCTGTGTCTCAACTCGTCTGTAAGCCGCAGCCATATTGCCCTTGTCCATGAATACATTCACACGGAAACGACCTGTCTCAGGCGAATCGAACGAGAAATCGACCTCTCCTCTGTCCTGAAGTATAGCTTTATGCCTATCCTTCATCGTAGATCCTATCGCCTCGGCGGCGTCAGCCGGTGTGAGCGGCGGAACCTCAACCTCCGTGAGTTTACCGTTGATCCTAAGCTTAGGTGGTATTCCTACAGCTATGTGAACATCTGACGCTCTCTCCTCAACGGAGAAAGCAAGCAGTTCTTTCATATCCAGCATTTTCTTGTCCCTTCCTTTCCCTTTTGCATTAATAATTTCATATATATAAATAATCCCTGTTATTATATATCTCGTTTGTTGTGTGGTATTTTACAATTCTCCCATGTCCACGCCCTCAGCGACTGTAACTGTACTGTGGACTATCTTGTTCATCTCGGCTATGGATGTGATTCCATCAAGCACATGCTTTGCAGCTCCCATCTTAAGTGTGAGCATACCCTCCTTGAGGGCCTGCTTCTCGATAACATCTGCTGTGGCGCCTGAAGCTATTACTGCCTGAAGCTCTCTTGATACCGGCATCATCTCATACACACCGATACGTCCTGCATATCCTGTATCGTTACACAGTGGGCATCCCTGCGGCTCGTAGATGATAACATCCTCCTCGTCTGCCGGAATGCCGAGCTGTACTCTCTCTTCATCCTCCACAAGTCTAGGCTGCTTACATGTTGTACACAGTCTTCGCACAAGTCGCTGTGCGATAACGCCAACTACAGCATCGCCGGCGATATATGATTCAATACCCATATCTATAAGACGTGTGATCGTCGATGCCGCCGAGTTTGTATGCAGTGTCGATACAACCAAATGTCCGGTGATAGCGGCCTGTACGGCGATACCTGCTGTCTCACCGTCTCGGATCTCTCCTATCATGATGATATCCGGATCCTGTCGGAGGATAGATCTGAGGGCTGCCGCGAATGTCATATCCGCTTTGTTGTTAACCTGTACCTGGTTGATACCATTGATATTGGCCTCGACAGGGTCTTCAACTGTGATGATATTAACATCCTCTGTGTTAAGCTCACTGAGTGAAGTGTACAGTGTAGTTGACTTTCCTGATCCTGTAGGTCCCGTTACGAGGATTATGCCATGCGGGTTACTCAGGATATTGTCGAATACCTTCTCCTGCTCCGCATCGAAACCAAGAGCGCTCTTAGGCTTTGTAAGACCGTCCTTGGATGTAAGTCTCATAACCGTCTTCTCTCCAAACACTGTAGGGAGGATAGAAACACGGACATCGAACTCTCTCCTGTCCACCATAATTGTGATACGACCATCCTGTGGCTTTCTCTTCTCTGCTATATCCATGCCGCCTATGATCTTGATACGCGCTGTGATACCAGCCAATATACTCAGGTCATATGACATAACCTGCTTCAGTGCACCGTCTATTCTGTATCTTACTCTGACGCTGTTCTCCAGAGCCTCTATATGTATATCTGATGCCCTCTGTCTTACACCGCCCTCTATAATCTGTTTTACCAGGAGTACTATAGGCGAATTATCGATTTCATCGTTACTTCCATCTTCATCGTCCCCACCAAGCGCGCTCTGCTGCTCCTGTCTGTATGCCTCGGCAGCCTCCATCGCCTGGGCACTTCCATAGTACTTGTCTATGGCGTTCTTTATCCCCTCTTCGGATGCAAGCATGGGCTCGACCTGAAGATTTGTTACAAGTCCTATATCGTCCATAGCCATGATATCCATAGGATCAGCCATAGCCACCTTGAGGATATTCGGATTATCCGGATCCACCTCTATAGGTATGGCCTGATACTTGGTTACCATACTCTCTGGAACCATATGTATGACCTTCTCCTCTATCTTGGCTCCCTTGAGCTCTATATAGTCAATTCCCAGCTGGGTTGTAAGAACTGTGATCAGCATGTCATTACTGATAAATCCCAGATCAACCAGAGCATTACCAAGCTTTCTTCCAGTCTCCTTCTGCTTTGCAAGTCCCTCCTGCAGCTGTTCCTCTGTAATTGCCCCTGCCGCAACAAGGACATCTCCTATTCTTATTTTCTTACGCCCCACGCTAAGTCGCATTCTCCGCAAATCCTCCTCTTTATTTTTCTCTTTTCATTCCATGTCATTCCATGTCATTTTCTGTTATTTCCTGTTATTCCCTATCATTTCCTGTCTTTTTTCTCTATATACACACAATTACACAAATATCTAAAGTGCATTATATCACAGTATTTTCACAATTTAAACATTTTGTACATATTTTACCAGTTTTTTTATAATCTTTTATAAAAATCCAAATTTGAATCTGTGGATAAGCACTATTTTTGCACAAACGACATAATATATTACAAACAACCTTGATCGTTGCAGCCAAAGCTGCCGGGAGCAAAAACATATGGAAGCATTCAAAAATCCTTTAACTCCCGATAAAGAAAAGGAATATATAAACCGGTGCATATCCGGAGACAACGAAGCGCGCCGGGTATTGATCGAGTATAATCTGAGACTGGTTGCCCACATTGTTAAGAAGTACAGCTCATCCGTCCGGGATCCTGAAGATCTTCTGTCTATAGGAACCATTGGTCTGATAAAGGCGATCGACAGCTATAAACCGGAAAAAGGCTGTAAGCTCGCCGGTTACGCTGCCAAATGCATTGAAAATGAACTTCTGATGAATCTGCGTCAGGAAAAGAAAAAATCCCGTGAAGTCTCTATGTATGAACCGATAGGAACTGACAAAGAGGGCAACGAGATCGTTATAATGGATATCATAAGTACATCTGAAAGCTGTCCACTCGAAAAGCTGATCACGGAAGATCATCTAAACCACCTGCCATCGTGCATGAATCAGATCCTGACTCCAAGGGAATACCGCATAATCCAGATGCGATATGGAATTTTAGGGGAAGCGCCACTGACTCAGAAGGAAACCGCTAAGATTCTGGGAATATCCAGATCATATGTATCCAGGATAGAAAAACGCGCTTTAAGCAAGCTAAGAGGATGTCTCGACAAATGACCAAGACATCCTCATTCTTGTTATTTCTTTAATTTTTTACCTTTAACTTTTATGCCAGAGAATTGTTTTCACTCTTTCCTGCGGATTATCATACCCTTGGTCAGCTGCTCGCTGAGTTTCACCTTGAGCTGCTGTTTTGGATGTGGCGCTGATTCCATCAACGCGCCATCCTCATCATATATGGCTTCCACGGTACACTCTATGTTGTCCCCATTGAAATCCATTGCTTCAACACACTCTCCAACCGAGAATTTGTTCTTCTGTTCAAAGCACACACAGCCATCATCTGTTACCTGTCTGACTGTGCCGATGTATGTGTAATTCTTTACATATGTGTTGCTGTCATATATCTGTGAATCTGAATCCGTCTTTCCGAAATAGAATCCCGTTGTAAACTGCCTGTATGTACACTTTGCGATCTCACTCTTGTAGTATTCCATATTGGAACGATACTTCTCCTCAGACTCGAAATAATCGTCTATAGCTTTCCTGTAGGTTCTTGCCACAGTCGCCACATATAACGCCGTCTTCATTCTTCCCTCTATCTTGAGGCTGTCTATTCCTGCGGCTACCATCTCAGGGACATACTCGATCATACAGAGGTCCTTCGAGTTAAATATATACGTTCCCCTGTCATCCTCATTCACTGTCATGTATTCTCCCGGTCTGGTCTCCTCAACTATAGAATACTTCCAGCGGCACGGATGTGTGCACGCCCCGTGATTGGCATCTCTTCCTGTAAAATAGTTGCTGAGCAGACATCTTCCTGAATATGAAATACACATTGCACCGTGGACAAACGACTCGATCTCCATATCGTCCGGTATATTTGCGCGTATCTCAGATATCTCCGCCAGAGACAATTCTCTTGCGGACACCACTCTCTTTGCACCGTGCTCATACCAGAATTTGTACGTCATATAATTGGTATTGTTCGCCTGGGTACTGATATGGATTTCCATATCAGGCATCTCTTCCCTCGCGATCATAAACACGCCCGGGTCAGATACCAGAACAGCATCCACACCAGTATTCTTAAGCTCACCGAAATATCTCTTTATTCCTTCGAGATCGTAGTTGTGCGCAAATATATTCGCTGTTACATACACCTTGACTCCACGCTCGTGCGCATATCCAACAGCCTCTCTCATCTCATCAATTGAAAAGTTATCCGCCTTGGCTCTGAGTCCAAATGACTGACCGCCTATATACACAGCGTCTGCACCGTAATCAACTGCCACCTTCAGCGTGTCAAGACCTCCTGCTGGCACAAGAAGTTCCGGCTTATTTCTTCTTTCCATAGCATCTTCTCCAAATCTTTTATATTACTTTTTTATGCTGAGCGACATGCCGTCACCTATATTGAATATCCCGGTCTCCAGTCTCTCGTCGTGAGTCAGGCTGTACAGATATTCCCGCATTCTGGCATGTATCGTTCTGTTTCTCCTTGTCACCGCAAACCTGCTCTCCAGCACGTCACCATCCTGAAGCACATTGTCGCACAAAAGTATCCCACCACTCTTCAGTTTCTCTATCGACTCGTCGAAAAAGCTTCCGTACTGTCCCTTTGCAGCATCCATAAATACCATATCGTATTCGTCATAAAGCTGTGGCAGTATATCATGGGCATCGCCCTCAAGAAGGGTTATCTTATCCTGTGCTCCCGCGCGCATAATATTCTGTTTTGCCTGTTCTATTCTAGGTGGGTAATTCTCTATTGTTGTTATATGTGCATCGCTATTCAGAAATCTGCTCATAAAAATGGCAGAAAAGCCTACGGCAGCACCAATCTCAAGTATCCGCTCCGGTCGGTTCATCAATATGATCATCTTTATGAACTCTCCGGCCTCACGTCTTATTATCGGTATCCCGTTCTCTTCTGCCTCTTTTCTGATAGCTGTCACCACCTCGTCATAATCCACACTGAATGAATTAATAAATGACGCAAGTCTCTCATCAGTTATCATATTGTCTATTCTCCAGTTTCATCTGTTGCTGCCTCTGTTATTCTGTCCTCAGCAGCGCCTTCATCTCCTGTGCCATTTGCATTGGTCACTGTGCTCTGCCCGTCTCCGCCCGATTCATCTCCTGTGGAGCTGCTGTCCGAGCTTCCCGAGCTTGCTGTGTCGTCCCCCGACACGCCTGTTATTATATCTATGATCTCCTGGTTGGTATTGCTTGGAGACATCGTGTATGTACCAGGTTTCATCTTGCCCGCATCACCGTTTATCCTGACCTTGAGTATGAATGCATACTTGTTGTCTATCACTCCTGACTTCTTCAGTGAATCTGCTATATCCAGCAGGGGTTCATCATCGGTGATGGTGATGGCCGTCTTCTTGTTACTTCCAGGTTCAACCGCCGTGGTCGAAAACACCTGATACGCAAAGTCAAATGAATACGAGAAACCTTTGACCAACACAAACAGAATACATACATTTATGAGAAGACCAAACAGGAATCTCAGTATCTTTTTCATACTTCTAGCACTATCTATAGCCATAACCCTAATTCTCCTTGTTCACATATACACAAGCAGGCACACGCCTGAAGTGTTACTGTGCATCCTCATCAATGATGTCAAAGTCAAGATCGTCCGCGATCTGTTCATACACCATCTTCATCATACGCACAAGCTTCTGCTCCGCCCTGATAAAATCGTTTACTATAGTATCATGGACTATGGAGTCATATTCTATGAATAGATTATTGACTTCATCATAAGGATTGTCAAGCATTTCATTGTTCTGTATTTCATAATTTTTCTTACGAAATTCCATAAGCTGCTGAAGTTTATCAGGTTTCTGTCTGAGTTTGTCTTTGCAGTACTGATAATTCTTATAGACTTCGGAATCCTTGATGCACGCATTGAGCTGTCTGCTAAGTTCCAACGTATCTGTCATATTATCACCCTTCTACACTTCTGTGATTATCGGAAGGATCATCGGGCTTCTCTTGGTCCTCTTCCACAGGAATTCTCCCATATCATCCTTTATCACAGATTTAATCTTGCCCCAGTCAGTCACACCGCGGCTAAGGCATCTGTCAAGTGCCTCCTGGCATGTTATACGGCAGTCCTCCATCAGTGTCTCAGACTCCCTGACGTACACAAAACCTCTTGATACTATATCCGGACCGGCCACAAGCTGGTTGCTGTATCTGTCCAAAGTAACAACTATAATGATAAGTCCATTCTGAGACAGGAGCTGTCTGTCTCTGAGAACTATGTTACCCACATCTCCAACTCCGAGGCCATCAACAAATACCCCCTGTGCAGGAACCTTTCCGACCACATCAAACTTATCCTCACCGATTTCCAGTACATCGCCAGTTGTCATGATCTTTATATTTTCCTTTGGAATGCCCATCTCTCTTGCAAGCTCTGCATGGCGCTTCAGATGTCTGTACTCACCGTGAACCGGTATCGCATACTTCGGTTTTGTGAGTGCATATATAAGCTTGAGTTCCTCCCGGCAGGCATGTCCGGATACATGGGTATCCTCAAATATTACATGCGCACCCTTAGCCTCAAGTTCGTTTATAACCTTGAATACGGCTTTCTCATTTCCCGGTATCGGATGTGAGCTGAATATAACAACATCTCCCGGCTTGATCGCAACCTTATTGTGTATGGATGCTGCGATCCTTGAAAGTGCCGCCATGTTCTCTCCCTGGCTTCCCGTCGTTATGAGCACAACCTTCTCATCAGGGTAATTCTTCATCTGGCTTATATCTATGAGTGTGTTGTCCGGTATATTTATATATCCAAGCTCCGAGGCCGTGGTGATTATATTCACCATACTTCTGCCCTCGATTATAACTTTTCTGTCATACTTGTATGCAGAATTTATTATCTGCTGTACTCTGTCAACATTTGACGCAAACGTTGCTATGATGATTCTGTGATCCTTGTTGTCATTGAAGAGGTTGTCAAATGTTCTTCCAACAGTCTTCTCCGACTGTGTAAATCCCTCTTTCTCGGCGTTCGTTGAGTCTGCCATAAGTGCCAGCACACCCTTCTTGCCAAGTTCTGCAAATCTCTGAAGATCTATAGTTCCACCAAATACAGGTGTGTAGTCTATCTTGAAATCTCCGGTGTGAACCAACAGTCCAGCCGGTGTATATATTGCAAGCGCTGCCGAATCAGCTATGGAGTGGTTTGTTCTGATAAATTCCACCCTGAACGCTCCAAGATTGATATTCTGACCATACTTTACAACCTTTCTCCTTGTGTTATTCATAAGGTTGTGTTCTTTCAGTTTGTTTTCTATAAGCCCCATGGTCAGCTTGGTCGCATAGATAGGCATGTTCAATTCTTTCTCAATGTAAGGTATGGCACCAATGTGATCCTCATGTCCATGGGTAACCACAAGTCCCCTGACCTTGTCCGCGTTTTCCTTGAGATACGTGACATCCGGAATAACCAGATCTATTCCTAACATGTCGTCCTCAGGGAATGCCAGTCCGCAGTCAATGACTATGATAGAGTCCTCATACTCTATCGCAGTGATATTCATTCCAATCTGTTCCAGACCGCCCAAAGGAATGATCTTCACTGTCTCTTTGTTATTCTTATTCAATTTTCTTATACCTCCAAATTTACGTCCTCAAGCAGTTCATCAAATATCCTGATAACTGCATCTAATTCTTTTTCATCTTCAACAATATCGTATGCTGCCATCTCTTCCGTATCAGCTCCGCTGTCCTCACGGAGTATAAGGAATGATTCATCATCCGCCTTGTCTACCACAAACAGATAGTTTATCCCACCAAGTGTTGTCTGTTCCAACACTGCAAACTCTACTTCTGTTCCATCCTCTGCTTCAAAAATTATGCTGTCATTCTTATTCTCTGCCATATAAACCCCTGTTTTTGTGTTCGCGGCTCTACATGCCGTTACTTTTGGAATCAAGATAGTTCTGCAGGATAACCGCAGCTGCCATCTTGTCTATATACGTCTTACGATTCTCTCTTCTGACTCCGCTGTCCATGAGTATACGCTCGGCCTCAACAGTGGTCAGTCTCTCATCCCACAACACAACTTCAAGACCGGTTCTTCTCTCCAGATCATTCTTAAAGCTCACGGTAGCCTCGCATCTGTCTCCCTCTGTGTTGTTCATGTTCTTTGGATATCCAAGCACTATCTTTTCTATCTTCTCCTGCTGACCAGCTGCGCCATACTCCTCTATGATCGCCTCGATCCTTGCCAGCGTCTGTCTGAGCTTGCCTGCTGACTTTCGCTCGATGGTCTCAAGAGGCTGCGCTGTGATCTCCAGCGGATCGCTCACCGCTACTCCAACAGTCTTTGTTCCGTAATCTAATCCTAAAACTCTCATGTGTACCACCTATATCAGATTGTTTCTGATATAATCCTCAAACAATACTTCTATGATCTCATCTCTCTCAACCTTCATGATAAGGCTTCTGGCATTCTTGTAGCTGGTAATGTATGTTGGATCTCCGCTCATTATGTATCCAACAACCTGACTTACCGGATTGTATCCCTTTTCAGCAAGTGCATCATACACCTGACCAATGATCTGTCTTACATCAATGGTGGCATCCTTCACCGCTGAAATGTTCTGTGTACTTTCATTATTCATCAAATCACGTCCTCATATTGTTATTCTCTGTCGAGCTGCCTATCTAACGTTCCTATTCTAATATAAAAGATTCCAAAAGTAAAGGAACATATTCTCAGCAGATCAGACCATTAGTATATCTCCATTCTGTGTGTATCTCACATAGACAAAGCTGTTCACGAAGCTTTCTGGCATAGGTATATCCCCCGCTTTTATAAGTATGTCCATATATCTCTCCGTATGGCCTCTCAGGTAAGTCCCATCTTCTCTGTGCAGAACCTCCTCCACAAGCACTTCCAGCTCCGCACCCTCGTACTTCGCCTCATATGCTTTCTTGCCGCGCTCCGCAAGTTCCAAAAGCACATCACTTCTCTTGTTTTTCACTTCAGGTGAAACCTGATCTTTCATGGCTGCCGCAACAGTTCCCTTTCTCGGTGAGTACTTGAATATATGCATCTCGTACAGATTAAGCTCCGTCAGATACTGTACAGTCTCTTCAAATTCTTCATCTGTCTCTCCTGGAAACCCTACAATGACATCGGTAGTCAACGCCGGCGCATCATACGCCTCTCTAAGCATCTCACATTTTTCAAAGTATTGTTCCCGTGTGTACTTTCTGTTCATCCTTTTAAGTATTGTATTGCAACCACTTTGCAGGCTTAAATGGAAGTGTGGGCAGACTTTTTTGTTTGCGGAAACTCTTCGTACAAAGTCCTCTGTTATTATGCCTGGCTCAAGCGATCCAAGACGTATCCTCTTGATTCCTTTGATTTTTGAGATGGCATCTATGAGATCTATAAGTGCTCCCTCATTATTCTTATCCTTGCCATAGGATGATATATGTATTCCGGTAAGCACCACTTCTTTAATACCAGACTCCGCAAGCTCGGTGACTTCCGCTATCACAGCTTCCTCACTCCTGCTACGTATACGCCCCCTTACATATGGTATAATACAATATGAACAGAACTGGTTACACCCATCCTGAATCTTCACATACGCCCTTGTATGGCCGACAGGAACATGCCCTCCCATCTCCTCATACTCTGTCTCCTTGGATATATCAACAAAGTATTCTTTTTTCTCTCCATCAGCAGGTGCATCCCCTCCTTCGTTTTTTTTCACATTAATATAATCATTCACTATATCTGTGATATCTTTCTTTTTGTTATTGCTGATCACTATATCTACGGATTCATCCTGCTCAAGCAATTCCTTTGCAGATTGTACATAGCAGCCGGCTGCTATCACTATCGACTCCGGGTTTCTCTTTTTTGCCCTGTGAAGCATCTGCCTGGATTTTTTGTCCGCTATGTTTGTAACTGAACAGGTATTTACTATATATATATCTGCTTTTTCTTCAAAGTCAACAATATCAGCGCCTGCGGCACTGAGCATATCCAGCATGCTGTCCGTCTCTGCCTGATTAACTTTGCACCCAAGTGTGGTTGCCGCAACCGACTTACCTTTTAACATCAATTTTACTCTCCTTATATTGACTTTTGTATTCCATAAAAATATAATGGTTACAGTACATAAACTATATCATAAGGGTTAGGAGGACTAATTATGAAAGCTGTTAAGATTTCTTTAAACTCAATCGATAAGGTTAAGAGCTTCTGCAACGACATTGCTAAGTTTGACGCTGAGTTCGATCTTGTATCAGGACGTTATGTCATCGATGCAAAGTCAATCATGGGTATCTTCAGTCTGGATATCTCAAAGCCAATCGAGCTTAACATCCATGCAGAGAGCGGTATTGATGAGATTATGGCAACACTCAAGCCATACCTTGCCGAGTAAGTTTTTTCAAAATCAATTATATTATAACAATTTTTTAATTGCTATTTTCAATTTAAAGAGATGCTTTTCAGCATCTCTTTTTTATTCTCTATACAACTATACTATACAACTATGCAATCAAGTCCACGTTGAATCCGCCTTATAACTTTAGTTATTCACGGCTCGACTTAGTTCTTTGCCCTGCACATAACTGTCTCTGCTGTATCAACAGCCGTGCGATAAAGTGGTTCTATGATTCCCGCAAGTTTTTCCTCAGACTTCTCTATCGCTGAGAGAACAGGTTTTGTGACCGGATGCTTTGCGACGAATGTCGTACAGCAATCCTCATAAGGCAGGATAGATGTCTCGTATGTGCCTATCTTTTCAGATATATCCACTATCTCCTGTTTATCCATACCTATACACGGTCTGAACACCGGCATGGTGCTCACCTGGTTGATAACATTAAGGCTAAACACCGTCTGACTTGACACCTGACCGATGCTCTCTCCTGTGATGGTACACTGACAGTCATTTTTCTCTGCCAGTTCTTCTGCGATCTTGATCATATATCTCTTCATTATTATCGTGAGTTCTTCATGAGGGCAGTTGTCATATATAGCCATCTGCACATCTGCAAAATTGACAACGTGAAGCTTTATGGCTCCTGCATAATCTGCCACAAGGCACGCAAGATCGATGACCTTCTGCTTTGCTCTCTCGCTTGTAAACGGAGGCGCATGGAAATATACAGCCTCAACCACAACCCCTCTCTTCGCTATCATGTATGCAGCAACCGGGCTGTCTATACCGCCTGATAGGAGTGCCATTCCCTTTCCATTTGTTCCGACAGGAAGTCCTCCTGGTCCAGGTATCGTTATGGAATATATATATGCAACCTTTCGTATCTCCACATTGATTATCTCCTGTGGCGAATGGACGTCAACAGAGAGTCCTGGGTATGCCTCGAGGAGGAAATGTCCAAGCTCTGCGCTGACTTCCATCGATGTCATCGGATATGACTTCTCATTTCTTCTTGTGAACACCTTGAATGTGAAATTCTTGTGATCATAAGCCCTGTCAACATAGTCTATAACCTTTTGTTTCAGGTTCTCAAATTCTGTATTCTCCTCCACAACAACAGGACATATGCCAACTATTCCAAATACCTTACCGAGCGCTCCGACCACATCCTCGTAATCGTAATCTGACTTGCACTCCACAAAAATTCTACCCTGTTCTTTTCTTATATAGAAATCACCGTAGTTTTTGAGTTTTCTGTTTATATTCTTGCACAGGATATCCTCAAATATATATCGGTTCTTTCCTTTTGTACCTATCTCGGCATACTTTATCATAAAAGCCTTGTACTGCATGTGTCCTCCTTATAATCCTGACATTATTTTTTTCTTACATATCTTCTCAGTACAGGAAGCAGCTCTTTACAACATTGCACTGCATAGTCCACCTGTTCTATTGTGTTTTCCGGTGAAAAACTAAATCTCAATGTTGATTCAAGCTTCTCCGGTGGAAGTCCTATCGCCTTAAGTGTTCCGCTGGTGGAATGTTTGTTAGACGAACACGCCGAACCTGAAGAGACATATATTTCCCGTTCCTCAAGTGCGTGCAGCATGACCTCACTTCTCACACCCTTGAATGTGATGCTCGCAATATGTGGTGCATCACCTGAGTTGCTGTATACTTCTTCTATTCCTGTAAGTTCATCTATCAGATGCTGCTTTACTTCACGCATGTGCCGCACCTTCTCATCCAGATCTCTGTACGTCATCTCCGCCGCAAGTGCCATACCGGCTATCCCCGGCACATTCTCCGTACCCGATCTCATTCCGTTCTGTTGGCCTCCGCCATATATCACCGGCTTCACCTTTACACGGTCTCTTATATATAGCGCACCAACGCCCTTTGGTCCGTGAAACTTATGGCTGCTGACAGACATCATATCTATTCCCATTCTTCCCGGATATATGACATATTTGCCAAATGCCTGAATCGCATCAACATGGAACAGCACTGCTGGATTCTTCTCCTTGATGCGTTTTGCTATATCCTGGACCGGCATCACAGATCCTATCTCGTTATTCACGTACATCACAGACACTATGATGGTGTTATCATCCACTGCATCGACAAGTTCATCGACATTGATCACACCTTTGCTGTCAACACCTATCCTAACTACCTCAAATCCCATATCTTCCAGAAATGATACCGGACTTCCCACCGATGCATGTTCCACCTCTGTTGTGATGATCTTGTTCCCTGCTCTCCTGTTGGCAAGTGCACCGCCTATAAGTGCCATATTGTTTGACTCTGTTCCGCCGGATGTGAACACTATCTCTTTCGGCATGACCTTCATAAGTCTTGCCATCTTCTCTCTGGCGTCTGTAACATATCTTGCCGCTTCAACCCCCTTGAGGTGAAGTGAAGATGGATTGCCATAATCCTTCTCCATGAGCCTTACCACAAGATCCCTGACCTCCGGATACACCGGAGTTGTCGCTGAATTGTCAAAATATGCCTCTATCCTGTTTTCTGAATTTGTTTCCATGATTCTTGTCCCTGATTCCGTCTTTGTAATTGCCAGTCTCTCTATTTCTTCTTTATGCCTTTTTATGTCTTTTCTTTATATCTCTTCTTTATGCCTGCTACTCTGCCTGAAACATGATGATCGCCATCACCGCAAGTCCAGCCGTCTCCGTGCGCAGTATCCGGTGTCCAAGCGTTATGCACTCAGCCCCCGCCGCCACAGCCTCTTCCACTTCTTCGCGGGCAAATCCGCCCTCCGGGCCTATAAATATTCCCAATGACCTTTTGCCTCGCACGTTAGCGATAATCTGCCTCGACTCCTCTATGCCTTCCGCCTCTTCATAAGGTATGATATTCATGTCAAGTTCCGACGCCATATCCAGCGCTTTGGCAAATGATACCGGCTCTGTAATCTCTGGAACGATCCCGCGCCCGGACTGTTTCGCTGCGGATTCCGCAATAGTTCGATATCTCTCTGTCTTTTTCGTAGCTTTTTTCTGATCCAGTTTGACTATAGTTCTGGATGTAAATACCGGCACTATCCTGCATACTCCAAGTTCGACCATCTTCTGGACTATGAGATCCATTTTATCGGACTTTGGATAGCCCTGAAACAGTGTGACTTTAACCGGAAGTTCAGCAAAATTGTCGCTTATGTCTTCTATATTGCAAACTACCTTATCAGGATCTATACGCGATATCCTGCAAGTATAATCCCGGCCTCTGCCATCACTCACAAGGATCTCTTCCCCGATCTTAAGCCGAAGTACATTCTTTATGTGATTCACATCTCCACCTGTAATCTCGATATCTGTACCTATATCCCTGCCATCTATATCCACAAAAAACCTGTTCATCCCAGACTATATCCTCTCATACTTTACGCTCTATAAAATCTATAGTTCGCTTAATCTATATGTTTTTTTGCGACAAAGCTTACCCAGTCATTCATGTAGACAGTATCTACGATATCAAAGTTATTGTCAAGCAAAGCCTGTCGAACTTCTTCCTCTTTTATATTGATGATTCCTGATGATATGAAAAGACCATCATCCTTCATGAACTTCTGAACAACCGCTGACATAGGTATGATAACGTCCGCGAGAATATTTGCAACTACTATATCATAATTTGCGCCGATCGAATCTACCAGTTTCTGGTCCTCAAGCACATTGCCGCATATAAAGCTTACAGCATCAGCAGGTATATTGTTTACATCCCTGTTCTCTCCTGCAACATCCACAGCTATAGGATCTATATCTATGCCGAGCACATGTTCTGCTCCAAGCTTGTTGCATACAAATGACAGGATACCGCTTCCGCTGCCAGCGTCAAGTATCTTGTCTCCATCTTTCATATATTTCTTGAGCTGTCCTATACACAGTCTTGTTGTCTCATGTGAGCCTGTTCCAAACGCTGTTCCCGGATCTATCTCTATGATGATATCTTCATCCTTCGCATCATCCGGAACCGCCTCCCATGTCGGCTTGATGATAATGTTGTCATAGAGTCTGAATGGTTTGAAGTATGCCTTCCAGTTGTCTCTCCAATCCTCATCATTCGTCTCGCTCTCTGTTATATTGCCGGTTCCAACCGAAAGAAACTCTGACAGCCTCTTTATCTCGGCTGTAACTTTATCCTTTATCTCCTGAACGTCAAATGTATCATCCAGGAAACATGTCACCCTGGCTGTTCCATCATTTTCTGGCATATCATCCGGCAGGAGATCCACAAACATCGTCTCCATCTCTTCCTCTGTAAGAGGTATATTATCTTCTATCTGAACACCCAAAACGCCTTCCTCTTCGAGGAAGGCGCTTATGAGGTCTTCAGCTTCACATGTTGTATCTATCGTGAGCTTAGTCCATTTCATATATTATTTTACCTGCTTTTATTATTTTTACTGTTTCTTCTTTCTTCTCTTATGATCACCAAATGTAAATGGTCCTGCTGAGTCTGTGGCAGGTCTTGTCTCCACAAGTGTTGCCTGCTCATACTGGTTGAGGATCTTCTTCTGCTCCTCTGTCAGCTTCTCAGGTACCTGTACGACAAGTGTTACATAGTGATCACCTCGCTGAGTAGGATTCTTCAGGTTTGGTACGCCCTTACCCTTCAGCTTGATACGTGTATCTGTCTGTGTTCCAGGTGGTATTGTGTAATCCACCTCACCCTCTATGGTGTTGATCTTGATCGTTCCACCAAGGGCTGCCTGTGTGAATGTAATAGGCTCTGATGAGTACAGATTATACTCCTGTCTCTGGAAGTTAGGGTGACGATCCACCAAAATCGTAACTGTAAGATCTCCTCTCTCACCGCCATTGATGCCTGGCTCACCTTTGCCCTTGATACGGATATTTGTACCATTATCCACTCCAGGTGGAATAGCTATCTGTATCTTCTTTCTACTCTTGACATATCCTGTGCCTGCACAGTTGCTGCACTTATATCTGATGATCTTTCCTGAACCTGAACAATCCGGACAGGTCTGTACGTTACGGACAACTCCAAACAGTGACTGCTGTGTTGTAACTATCTGACCCTTGCCGCCACACTTGCCACATACTTCCGGCTGATGTCCTGGCTGGGATCCAGTACCCTTACATACATCACATTCATCTTTAAGAGGAAGCTCAAGCTCTTTCTGAGTACCAAATATAGCCTCCTCGAATCCAACTCTTATAGTTGTCTTGATATTTGCACCCTTCATAGGGCCATTTGTATTTCTCTGACGACTTGCTCCTCCAAACATATCTCCGAAGATATCGCCAAAGATGTCTCCCATATCTGCGAAGTCAAATCCGCCAAATCCACCGGCACCGCCACCGTTCTGATCAAATGCTGCATGGCCGAACTGATCATACTTTGCACGTTTCTCAGGATCACTGAGGACTGAATAAGCTTCTGCGGCTTCTTTGAATTTCTCTGCAGCCTCCTCATCACCAGGGTTCATATCCGGGTGGTATTTTTTTGCTACCACTCGGTATGCCCTTTTGATCTCGGCGTCAGAGGCACCCTTGGTAACACCAAGGACTTCATAATAATCGGTCTTTGTCTCTGCCATAGCCTTTACCTTTCATCCTCTATATATTAAACCTCTGTGAAATCTCCATCTACAACATCGCCATCTGAGTAATCAGGTGTGCCTGCTCCTGTGCCTGCATTTGCTCCAGGACCATTCTGCTCATAGAGCTTTGAGAACAGATTCTGTGCGCTCTCCATCAGCTTATCCTTAGCTGCCTTGATCTTGTCAACATCAGCATCGCTCATGTTCTCTGCATCTGTGCTGTCTATTGCTGCTCTTAAGGAGTCAAGGTCTGCCTTTACACCAGCCTTATCTGAATCTGAAAGCTTATCTCCTACCTCGCCGAGTGCCTTCTCTGTCTGGAACGCAAGTGCATCGGCCTCATTCCTTGCCTCAATGCCTTCCTTACGCTTCTTATCCTGAGCCTCGTACTCAGCTGCTTCCTTAACTGCTCTATCGATATCATCATCTGAAAGTGATGTACCTGATGTAATTGTAATGTGCTGTTCTCTTCCTGTTCCGAGATCCTTAGCTGATACATTTACGATACCATTTGCATCGATATCAAATGTTACCTCGATCTGAGGAACTCCACGTCTTGCCGGAGCGATACCATCAAGTCTGAATCTACCAAGGCTCTTGTTGTCCTTTGCGAACTGTCTCTCACCCTGTACTACGTTGATATCAACGGCATCCTGATTATCCTGTGCTGTTGAGAAGATCTGGCTCTTCTTTGTAGGGATAGTTGTGTTTCTCTCGATAAGGTGAGTAGCTATACCACCCATTGTCTCGATTGAAAGTGTAAGTGGTGTAACATCCAGAAGAAGGATCTCACCTGCACCTGCATCTCCAGCAAGCTTACCTCCCTGGATACAAGCACCGATTGCAACACACTCATCAGGGTTAATTCCCTTGAATGGCTCCTTGCCTGTAAGTCTCTTAACTTCTTCCTGTACTGCGATGATACGTGTTGAACCACCGACAAGAAGTACCTTGTCAAGCTCTGCTGCTGTGAGACCTGCATCAGCAAGTGCTGTGTTAACAGGGCCCTTTGTTCTGTCTACAAGATCTGCTGTAAGCTCATCAAACTTAGCTCTTGTAAGGTTCATATCGAAATGCTTTGGACCATCCTGGTTTGCTGTGATGAAAGGAAGGTTGATGTTGGTTGTTGTAGCTGATGACAGCTCCTTCTTTGCCTTCTCTGCTGCTTCCTTTAATCTCTGCATAGCCATCTTATCGCCTGAAAGGTCGATACCCTCTGCCTTCTTAAACTCGTCAAGCATATACTGTGTAATAGCGTTATCGAAATCATCACCACCGAGTTTGTTATCACCGGCTGTTGCAAGAACCTCGATGACACCCTCACCGATCTCAATGATAGATACATCAAATGTACCACCACCTAAATCGTAAACCATAATTCTCTGCTCCTGTTCATTGTCAAGACCATATGAAAGAGCTGCTGCTGTAGGCTCGTTGATGATACGCTTTACATCAAGACCTGCGATCTTACCGGCATCCTTTGTTGCCTGTCTCTGTCCATCTGAGAAGTAAGCAGGAACTGTGATAACTGCCTCTGTAACCTTCTCACCAAGGTATCCTTCAGCATCTGCCTTCAGCTTCTGAAGGATCATTGCTGAGATCTCCTGTGGAGAATACTTCTTACCATCTATCTCCACTCTGTAATCTGTACCCATATGACGCTTGATAGATGAAATTGTCTTATCAGCATTTGTTACTGCCTGACGCTTTGCAGGCTCTCCTACTACTCTCTCTCCTGTCTTCAGGAAACCTACTACTGAAGGTGTTGTTCTCATACCCTCTGAGTTTGCTATAACTACAGGCTTACCACCTTCCATAACTGCTACACATGAATTTGTTGTACCTAAATCAATACCTATAATCTTACCCATTGTCTTTTCCTCCTAGAAAAAATTTCAAATGATCATACTTCTAAATTTATTGCACAGACGCATGAGAAGCTCTACGCTCAGCGTCTGCGTAACATATCACCAAGCTCTGCCTGATGACCTGCGCGCACATCAGTGCACTAATTTGCTACCTTTACCATGCTGAATCTGAGTACCTGATCTTTGTACATATAACCTTTCTGCATCTCTTCGACGATAACATTCTCTTCGTAGCTATCATCCTCAACATGCATCACGGCATTGTGATATGTCGGATCAAACTGCTGTCCCGCACAGTCCATAGGCTTAACGCCTATGCTATCCAATGAAGTCATAAGCTGCTTGTATATGTTTGCAACTCCTGACTCGAATGGTCTTCCTTTTTCGTCCTCAGGTATGGCTGCTAGTGCTCTCTCAAAGTTATCTACTACCGGGAGCAGTTTCTCAAGGACTCCCTTCGCACCTATGTCGTACAACTTACCTGATTCCTTTTCATTTCTCTGCCGGATGTTCTCACACTCGGCGAGAAGTCTTGTATACTTAGCCTCTGCATCCTTGCAGCGCTCCTTGAGTTTCTCATTCTCCTCACGCAGTGCCTTGCCTCCGCGTCTGTTTTCCTTTGCAACATGCTGTGGCTTCGCCGCCTCTGCCTGTTCCTCTGGAACATCAACCGTTTCCGTTACATCCACCGATGATTCTGCACTGTCTTTTATCTCTGCTGAAGCATCTCCAACTATTGTCTCAGAAGCGGTCTGCTCTGTCTTCACCTTCTTGTCGGATGCATTGCTGTTTTCGCTATCAGCCATTACATATCCTCCTATTCATCATCTTTTTGGTGTACTGTTTTTAGTACCTTAAATTACTTTTAGCATCTTTTTTAATGTCTTTTTATAATGTCTTTTTAACAATCTAACTGTTAAATATATCATCAAGCTCTCCGGTAAGTTCCTTGAGCATTGTTACCACTTTCTTATAATCCATTCTCTTTGGTCCTATAATTCCTATGGTACCCTTTGCCCCCTCCGGCATCTTATATGTCGCCGTTACAAGGGAACAATCTTTGAGATTCTCATCACTGTTCTCCTGTCCAATCAGAATCTGTATATCACTGTCCTGCTGTATCACGTCCTCTACGTGCTTTGCAAATTCCTCTTTGTCCTCTATATCTTCAAGTGTTCCAAGCAGTTTCTCTGCTGAAGACGAATTTGCCAATTCCGGATACTTCAGAACATTGGTTGTGCCACTTGTATATACCTTCAGGTCATCAGCCTCATGAATTGCTTCCATGATTCCCTGAAATATTGTTTCCAATATCTCAGCATATTCTCCAGCCTGTAACTTCATAGTCTGTATAAGCTCCAGGTTAATGTCTTCCAGCGACGCCCCCTGAAGAAATGTATTGAGCAGTATATTAAATTTTAATATCTCTTCATTCTTCAGACTATAAGTAGTCTTTATAAGCTTATTCTTAACAATATTGCCATCTACCATGATAACTGCCAGCAACGTGGTCTCATCAACCTGTGACAGCTGAATGAACTTCACCGTGTTGTTGTATTGAGGCATAGTGACAAGTGTTGCATACTGTGTATTCGCTGCAAGCACCTTTGCTACCTGCTTAAGAAGTTTTTCCAGCTTGTCGACTCTCTGAAGAAGATTCTCTCTCTCTTCCTGATCGCCAGCTTTCTCTTCTTCTCGGTCTGCCATAATGCTGTCAACATAAAATCTGTAACCGGCATCCGTCGGCACTCTTCCTGCCGATGCATGCGGCTGACAAATGTATCCCATCTCTTCAAGATCCGACATCTCATTCCTGATTGTAGCCGGGCTGACATTCATGTCTGCCAGCTTTGATATGGTTCTTGATCCAACCGGTTCGCCTGTTTCAAGGTAGTTAGAAACGATCGCTTTAAGAATTCTGACTTTTCTTTCGTCAAGTTCCATGACTATCATTCCCTTTATTACTTGTTTTTTTAGTTTTATTAGCACTCAATATATCCGAGTGCTAACCACTAAACATAATCTAACACCGCCGCCCCTTTTTGTCAACAAAATAACGAATTTTTTTGTTTTTTTATCAATCTTCTATCAGAAAGTCTGCCAGGATCGTGTTGCTCACGTCTATTCCTTTTTTTGTGAGGCGGATCAGGCCGTGGTCGTCTTCGAGGTGGCCTGATACCTTGTATTTGTCTATGACGGGACCGTAGATGTCGTAGATGGAGTGTCCAAAGTAGTCGTTGAATCTTTCGGCGCTCACACCTGATATCATACGCAGTCCAAGAAACATATATTCCTCCATCAGCCTGTCTGTGTTTAGTTCTTCATCCACTGTTCTCATCTGCTCAAGCAGATCACGGACCTTTCTTGAATTTGCCACGGGATCTCCATATGTGACCAGTTCATGACAGTTTTCCATTGTGTCTATGTATTCTCCTATGTCGCTGGTGTTCGTGTATCTGCGGCCGTATAGGAAAGAGGCTGCGCCGATACCGACACCGATATATTCGCCCAGCGTCCAGTAGACTATATTGTGCCTGCACTCGTAGCCATGGCGGGCATAGTTTGATATCTCATATCTGTGATATCCTCCTGAATCCAGAAGTTTATTTGTTATATCGTACATTTCCCTATCCACGTCCTCATCAGGAATCCTTGAAATGAGTTCCGGTGAAGCTGCAAGCGGGGTACCAGCCTCCACTATGAGGCTGTAGGACGATATGTGCTCCGGCTTGCATCTGAGGACTTTTTCCAGAGTATCCAGATATGATCTCATGGTCTGTCCGGGAATGTCCGACATCAGATCTATGTTGATATTTCTAAATCCTGCCTCCCTCGCCATATCAAATGCGGCGAGGAACTGATCATAATTGTGTATCCTTCCGAGCACCTGAAGTTCGTCCCTCTGCGCAGACTGAAGGCCTATGCTCATCCTGTTTATTCCATTTGCTATGTATTCTGCCGCCTTGCGGCTTGTGAGGGTTCCCGGATTGACCTCTATACTTATTTCTGCATCCTCTGCGATATCAAATATGCTTCTCACAGTCGTCATTATCATTGTTATCTCGTCAGCTTCCAGCAGCGAAGGCGTACCGCCTCCTATATATATCGTCTTCACGCTGTGCGTCTCCGCCAGGTACGCATAGCTTCTGAGCTCTTCGCACAGAGCCTCTATGTACTTCTCCCTATACACGCCATATCCCTGCATGCAGGATGTTCCCACAGGAAATGACAGGAAGTCACAGTATACACATTTCTTCACACAGAACGGTATGTGTATGTATATGCTAAGTTCTCTTCTCTCGTAGCTGCTGCCATCGTCGTACTTGGCACCGCTCTCATCTTCTATAATATCTATCATTTTCGATCATCCTCTTTGTATCTGTATACGCAATATAGCCCACTAAAAAAGCCGCTATTAAGAATCTTCTTATTAACGGCTTTTCAGGATCTATTGCATATAATCTGTCTGTATCTCTATTCCTCGTCCAGCTTCAGCACAGACATAAATGCCTTCTGCGGTATCTCCACATTGCCGACCTGTCTCATTCGTTTCTTGCCCTCTTTCTGCTTTTCAAGGAGCTTTCTCTTACGCGATATATCACCGCCGTAGCACTTAGCAAGGACATCTTTTCTCATCGCCTTGACTGTCTCACGAGCGATCACCTTGTTACCTATAGCAGCCTGGATCGGAATCTCAAACAGGTGTCTCGGGATCTCCTCCTTGAGCTTCTCACACATCTTTCTTCCTCTCTCGTAGGCTGTATCCTGATGTATGATGAATGACAGAGCATCAACCTCTTCCTTATTGATAAGTATATCCAGCTTTACAAGCTCAGAGCGGACATAACCCTTCATCTCATAGTCAAATGACGCATACCCTCTTGAGCGTGACTTCAACGCATCAAAGAAATCGTATATGATCTCATTGAGCGGAAGGTCGTACTTGAGAAGCGCTCTGGTCTCCTCCATGTACTCCATGCTCTTATACACTCCACGCCTCTCCTGGCAGAGCTGCATGATCGCTCCTACAAATTCCGTTGTCACCATGATCTCAGCTGAAACAAATGGCTCCTCCATATACTCTATGCTTGAAGGATCAGGGAGATTTGAAGGATTGGTAAGTTCTATGACGTTGCCATCCGTGGTATGGACTTTGTACACAACTCCCGGTGCGGTCGTCACCAGATCGAGGTTGAATTCCCTCTCCAGTCTCTCCTGTATGATCTCCAGATGGAGAAGTCCAAGGAATCCACATCTGAAACCAAATCCGAGTGCTATCGATGTCTCCGGCTCAAAACTGAGTGCTGCATCATTTAGCTGGAGTTTTTCAAGTGCATCCCTGAGATCCGGATATTTTGCACCATCCGCCGGATATAAACCACAGTACACCATAGGCTGTGCCTTCTTGTAGCCCGGAAGTGCCTCAGCACATGGCATATCCGCCTGTGTCACCGTATCTCCGACTGTCGTATCCTTGACATTCTTGAGACTGGCTGTTATATAGCCAACCATTCCTGCTGACAGTTCATCGCACGGCACAAATCTTCCCGCGCCAAATATTCCAACTTCTACAACTTCTGCCTCCGCTTCCGTCGCCATCATCCTTATAACGGTTCCCTTGGACACACAGCCGTCAAACACTCTGCAGAATATGATAACTCCTTTGTATGAGTCATACAGACTGTCAAATATGAGTGCTTTGAGTGGTGCATTTGGATCGCCGTGTGGTGCAGGTATCTTTGTGACTATCTGTTCCAGTACCTCTTCTATATTAATACCATTTTTTGCCGATATCCTCGGTGCATCCTGAGCCTCTATTCCGATAACATCCTCTATCTCGTTCACTACTCTTTCCGGATCAGCCGATGGAAGATCTATCTTATTTATGACCGGCATGACATCGAGATCATGGTCAATGGCAAGATATACATTCGCCAGAGTCTGTGCCTCTATACCCTGTGCTGCATCGACAACGAGTATCGCTCCCTCACATGCTGCAAGGCTTCGTGAGACCTCGTAATTGAAGTCCACATGTCCCGGGGTATCTATGAGGTTAAATATGTACTCCTCACCGTCACTCGCATTGTATATGATTCTGACGCACTGCGCCTTGATGGTTATTCCTCTTTCCCTCTCAAGGTCCATGTTGTCAAGCACCTGGTTCTGCATCTCACGGCTTGTAAGTGTACCTGTCTTCTCTATGATCCTGTCGGCAAGTGTAGACTTGCCATGGTCTATATGGGCAATTATGCAAAAATTTCTTATCTTGGACTGATCTATATGCTCCATGTTTATCTCTCCACATCCTTATCCTGTATCTGATTTACGCATTTGACGTTAATATATCATGTATTGTCATTCCTCTGCAAGAGAAAAGATTACTTATTATTTGGCTTATTATTCAGCACTTATTGTTCAAGCAGTACCTTTGCCAGCATCGCTGCAAATGGTTCCATAGCATTTCTGGCCTCCCCGATCGTGTTTGTCTGAGCGCCAATCTCCGCCAGCATGGCGTGAGGCATAAGATCCATGTTGTAACGGCAGGTGCTTATATATATCTTTCGCATTATATCACCATAGTTCCCCCTGCCCGCAAGGTACGTCTGGAGTGCAAATGCCATATTGTCTACCTTGTTATCATTGCTCCAGTAATCCACATCATTTCCCTCCTCATCACGGCACATACCATTTATGAGCATTATCTGAGCTGTCTCGTTTCCATTTACCTCAGTTACCAGTCTGGTATCGTCTGGCACTCCATCACGGTGCAGATCTATCATCACCTCTATCTCAGGATGCTCCGCAAGTATCTCTGATACACCCTCCCTCGAGTAATCATATGACGCATTTCTGTCTAAGGTTCCCGTCATCATATCGTACGGCGTCGTGTCGTGGTAAACCGGTATTCCATAGGTATCCGTGAGTATATCCGCAAGCTGCTGTCCAAGTCCAACCACTGTATCATCTACTTCGCCGGAGCGTGAATCCGCATATGCCTCAGAACTGTGCGTGTGGTATATCAGGACTTTATAACCTCCCGTGCTCATGTCCAGCGACATATCCTTTCCTAGCAGATCCTCCGCATCCAGCTCATCGCTCTTTACACATTTTGGATAGGTGGCGTTGTAGCAGTACGACAGCAGCGTATCCGGATCCATTCCTATATACGAACTTGATATATCTGCCATTACAGGTACTGTGCTCTCAGATCCGCGGACCCGCTCAGCTCTCGCCTGGGTTTTTGCAGCCTTCACCGCCTCATCATCCGCAGTATCTGTATTCTCTGTCTCACCGGCAGACTCTGCTCCGCTGGAATTTTCACCGTCTGCACCATTTTCAGTCAGGGCTCCACTCCCACCGCCTTTTCCTGCATCCCTTATGCCGTCATCGCATACCTCCCTCACCTGGGATTCCCAGTAATTTACATAATCCTCGACATCTGTATCCACGCCGCTTCTCACTGAGCCGGCGTTTCCTCCCGCGGTATTGTCATAAACTCCCCTGTATATTATCTGCCACAGCCGGTCTGTTTCACCTGTCTGTATGAGTATCCCGGCACATACCATGATGATCCATGCCAGAATATACAATATCTTGTCTCTGATCTTCTTATTCATAACAACACACCCCTCAAACAAGGTCATTTACGGATCCTATCATTCAAGTATATGTGTATAATGCGAAAAACATTACCCAAATCCGGCACATATGATTATCATGGTGTGACACCAATGCATATAAACCTACAGGGTGAGGGCATTTATCGCCTCGGATATGGTATAGCTTATTCTTTTCGCAAGCTCATCTATATTTTTCGGTGTGACAAACATATCAGCCATGTCTTCATCTATGAGACTTCTAGCTATCTGATATCTCTGTCCCTCTGTAAATTCTCTCATGATCTTTCTGCCATATGTCTCGTTAAACGCATCAGCCATCTCATCTAAGGAATCATCTATGATGGATGGAACTGATATCACCGTAGGAACCCCAAGTGCTATGACACGCCTTCCAAGGTTGTCTGCACTGAGCGTCTTTCTGTTGTTCCCAACTCCTGATCCCGGACTTATCCCAGTATCTGTTATCTGTATGGTCGTGTTGAGTCTCTTGCTGCTTCTTGCGGCAAGGGCATCGACCGCTATCACTGCATCCGCATCGATCTTATCGCATATTCCCCTGACTATATCCAGAGTCTCTATGCCTGTCTGTGCCATAACTCCGGGACATATGGCACTCAGCGTCACACCTCCTTTCGGTGAAGGCTCAAGGTGTCTTGTTATAAACAGATTGTCAACGACAAGAGGGCCTATGGAATCTGGCGTGACCTGCCTGTTGCCAAGCCCCACCACCAGTATGTTATCGCATCCCTCCGTGAGGAGTCTGAGTCTTTCTCCGAGTTCATCCTTCAACTGTTCATTTATCGTCTCGTCTGGCTCTTTTAGGTGTCGGCTTTCTATTGTTATATATCTGCCCTTTGCCTTCTTCAGATTTTTCTCCCCCGCCTCATTGATAACATCTATAGTAGTAGTTCTTATACTCTTGTCCTCATTTACAACTGTCTTTACACGTACCCCCTCCATCTCTGTATTCCCGCCGGCACTCTCCCTGAGCTCTATAGCAAGATCTGTACGTATCTCTCTGTTCATGATCATCCTCCTAATATTTGATTTCACTGTAGCCATCATTTCTCTTTTTATCCGCAAATTTATCTGCCGTCCCCATGATTAAAATACCCCTGCAGATACCTGTTTATGTATCTGCAGGGGTATTTTTAGTTCATCAAATATATAACTCCTGTCAATCAGTCATCGCGAGGTCCTACATGACCTTGTTCAGAATCCTGTTTATGACCTCCGGATATCCGCATATCCTCATGACTGGTGGATTCCATTCAAGCGAAGCTGTTTTATAAAAACATGTTGACACGCCAACTTCTATTCCGCCCTCCATCTCGGATGATCTCACTATCCTTGGAAATTTTTTCTTGTCCTTCACCAGATCCCAGGCCGCATCCTTTATAGTAAATTCTACTATAGGATATCCGCCCTCATAACCTGTTATCTTCGCGTCTTCCACATAAGAAAGTTCGTCTTTCCAGTACTCTACTGCTTCCTCTATTGATGCAAACATACCGTACCTCCTTAACTATTGCTGTCTATACTTTAACATCGGTCCTTATTTCAGGCAACCGGTTTGTTCCGTCTTTTCACTTTTATTAATTTTTGTTTTGTTGCATTATTTTTTTCTTTATTATTATACTTATATTTGATATACTAATTTGAAGTATGTATTTGTGGAATATCCCACCATTATTTTATGAAATTAACTTACAATCAAATATCTGGGAATATTGTTTCCCACATTTAAGGAGGTCTTTTTATGGATTTTACTAAAAAGGGAGCGGTCAAGGCTCAAAAAGAGCTGGTATCAAAACTCCCAAGGAACCGGAGGAAGTTCAGTATCTCGTTTTTTAAAGCGCTTCTGGTTCTGATCCTCGCATTTGTCATCGTTGGTGTGGGCGCCGGTTTCGGCGCACTGAAGGGAATCCTTGATGACACGCCAAATGTAAATGCAGAGGCACTTATACCTACAGGATACAAGACGAAACTTGTATACCAGAATGGCAAGGAGATCACTACTCTTGCAAACTTTAATTCCAACAGAGAGTATGTATACTATGACTCCATACCGACAGACCTTGTAAACGCATTTGTTGCAATAGAGGACAGGCGTTTCTGGGAGCACAACGGTATCGATGTACAGGGTATTGCAAGAGCTTTCATACAGGGTCTCAGCAAGGGTGACTTCGACGAGGGTGCTTCAACCCTCACACAGCAGCTCATCAAGAACAACGTTTTCAACGTTGGTCTTAACGAGACCACTTTCCTGCAGTCTCTTGAACGTAAGGTTCAGGAACAGTATCTCGCTGTTGAGATGGAGAAGCAGATAAGCAAGGAACACATAGTCGAGTATTATCTGAACACGATATACCTTGGCCAGGGCTGCTACGGAGTTGAGACAGCTGCCAAGAATTATTTTGATAAAGATCTCAGCCAGCTATCTGTTTCCGAATGTACAGTGCTTGCATCAATTCCTCAGAACCCATCAAAGTATGATCCCATAGTTTATCCTGAGGAGAATGCTAAAAGAAGAAAAATGGTTCTGAAATATATGCTGGATCTTGAATATATAACAAAGGCTCAGTACGATGAGGCCTTAAACGATAAGGTGTATGACAGAATAGCAAAGATATCTAAGAAAGACAGTGAAGAGGAGAAGACAGAGGTCAACTCATATTACACAGACGAGGTCATCAAGCAGCTTCAGTCTGATCTGGAAGCCAAGGGATACTCAGAGGAAGATGCCGAGACTATGATATGGTCCGGCGGTCTCAAAGTTATCGTCTGCCAGGATCCGGAGATCCAGGAGATCGCTGATTCAGTCGTAAACGATGCTTCTTACTGGCCAGAACCTGTATACCAGTTGAACTATGCTCTCACACTTATTGATAAGGAGACAAAGGTCCAGACCAACTACAGTGTTGAGAATATGGAGAGCTGGTTCACCGAGCAGCAGGGATATGAATATAGTGCAAGATACTACAGTGAGGATGAGGCTAGGGCTGATGCCGACACTTTCAAAGCTGCCATGATCGAAAAGAGCGGTGACGATGTATTTCTTGAGACATTCAAGCTTGTCATCCAGCCACAGGTCTCATTTACCCTCATGGATCAAAAGACAGGTCAGGTAAAGGCACTCGTCGGAGGACGTGGTGAGAAGACCGAGAACAGATCATTCAACCGTGCCACTGAAGCAACCAGACAGCCTGGTTCCTGCTTCAAGATCGTTGCAACATATCTCCCAGCACTTGAGGCATGCAACATGTCTCTCGCCACTGTGTACGACGATGCCCCATATTACTACGAGAATGGTAATCAGGTATTCAACTGGTATGGCGGTTACTGGGGACCAAAGACCATCAGATATGCAATCATGGAATCCATGAACATCATAGCTGTAAAGTGTATCACAGATGTCACACCTCAGCTTGCATACGATTATCTGTTAAAGCTTGGATTTACAACCCTTGTAGACAGAAAGACAGACAGCGACGGACTTATTCTTTCAGATATAAACCAGTCTCTCGCCCTCGGTGGTCTGACAAACGGTATCACCAACCTTGAGATCACAGCCGCATATGCAACCATAGCAAACGGCGGTAACTATATAAAGCCCGTGTTCTATACAGAGGTATATGACCACGATGGCAACATTCTGATAGACAACAGAGAACCAGAAAAGACACGTGTCATATCCGAACAGACCGCCTGGCTTCTCACAAGTGCTATGCACGATGTTGTAGTAGGAGGTACAGGTTCCGGTGCAAACTCATCAACGGGTATGTACACAGCAGGTAAGACCGGTACAACCTCAGGCGACTTTGATAACTGGTTCTGTGGATATAACCCTTATTTCACCGCTTCTATATGGCTTGGAAATGACGAGAATATAACTTACAGTCCAGGCTCAATAAAGTGTTATATGTGGAGAGATATCATGGATCAGATCATCGAAAAGAAGGGACTTGACACATCCGTCACATTTGAAATGCCGGATGGAATCGTTCAGGCTACTGTATGTTCTGATACAGGACTTCTCCCATCAAACGGATGTCCTACTGTAACAGATTACTTTGATGCATCAAAGTTACCTACAAAGTATTGTCCTGGTGTTAAGAAGGTTACCGTATGTAACGAGTCCCACATGCTTGCAAACAAAGCGTGTCCGGAGACCACAACATATATATACAAGCTCAATTCAGACGGTGAGTATGTTCTCGATGGATACATGTGGGATCAATCACTTCTGAAGGAGCACTGTAACATTCATCTCGACAAGAAGAAGGATAAAAAGACCACAACTCAGAAAACTACTCAGACGACTGAGGCTACAACAACTGAGGAACCTACGCCAGAACCTACAACTGAGGAACCTACAAGTGAGGATCCACCAACGGACGAACCTACAAGTGAGGATCCACCAACAGATGAACCTACAAGTGAGGATCCACCAACGGATGAACCTACAAGTGAGGATCCTACGACATCAGAAGATATTGTAACCACCGAAGATCAATCTGGAGGTGAATAATGCTTCTGATGATCTGCTCAATATCGATATAAAAATATGTCCTGCCACGATCATTGTGGCAGGACTTTTTTATTTTATCAAATGCTAACTAAATACCATTATTTTGTCATCTTCGGTTTAAATATCAGTGAAGCCAGATAACCAAATATCAGCGCTGCTGAACTGCCAACCGCAGCCATCTGAAATCCGCCCCTGAAAAGTCCTATGAAACCATCTTTGTCAACCGCCTCCGTTATACCCTTCCACAGGTTGTAACCAAATCCCGTAAGAGGTACTGAGGCACCACACTCCGCATACTTCAATATCGGCTCATAAAGTCCAAGTGCACCGAGAACTACACCTGAGCACACCAGGATCACCATGATCCTGCCTGGCATCAGCTTAGTCTTGTCCATAAGGATCTGCGCAAGTGCGCATATCACTCCACCTATCACAAAAGCTTTTATATAATCCATATCATTTTCCTTTCGACATTTCATGATGTTCTATCACCACAGCATGTGCAACTCCCGGAATCGTCTGCCCCTCATTGAAACTCACTGTTGAGAGAAGCGCACCTGTCGGCACAAACAGAACCCTCTTCCACTCCCCGGAGCTGACCTTCTTCAATATATAACCAGCCAGCACCGTGGCAGAGCAGCCGCATCCGGAGCCACCTGAATGTGTGTCCTGTTCCTCATTGTCAAATATCTCTATGCCGCAATCCATATGATTGTCCGATATGTCAACCTGGTTCATCTTGAGTAGATCTGTAAGGATCTTTTTCCCGACCTTTCCTAGATCGCCTGTTATTATCCTGTCATAGTATGTCGGCTCGATATCAAAGTCCTGCAGGTTCTGATATATCACATCCGCAGCAGCTGGCGCCATACACGCCCCCATATTGAGTGAATCCTTAACTCCATAATCTACTATCCGTCCTGTTGTTATGCCCTTTATACATACTTCCGACTCTCTGTCCGACACCACAAAGGCTCCGCTTCCGGTAACCGTCCAGGTAGCTGACAGGGGCCGCTGGTTTCCATATTCGAGGGGAAACCTGAACTGCTTTTCTGCGCTTCCATAGTGACTGGATGCCTCCGCCACAACATTGTCAGCATACCCTGCAGCAACTGTCATAGCTGCCAGTGACAACGCCTCTCCGCACGTTGAACACGCCCCGTACAGACCGAATACCGGTATCTCCATATCCTTTATTCCAAATGTGGATGCTATGAGCTGTCCAAGCAGATCCCCGGCAAATACATATCTTATGTCGTCCTTATTCACTCCAGCCTTCTGTATGGCAAGCATCACCGCCTGTCTCACCATCTCACTCTCTCCCTCTTCCCAGGAATCCTTTCCAAATGTCGGATCCTCGCTCACCCTGTCAAAATACCTTGCCATAGGACCGTCTATCTCCTTGGGCCCCGCAACAGATGCGGCTCCTATGATATAGGGCGCATTTTCAAATTTTAAACTCTGCTTTCCTACCTTTTCGTTCATACTCCGCAACTCCCTTTCGCTCGGCGATTCAGTTTTGAAGATTTTTTATATCTCCTTACTGATATGCATATCTGTCTCTGATACTATATTTCCCTGAATTTTAAATTTTCATCATGGTATTTTATGTCAGAAAAGGAATACGTCATCAACCAGTACTGGACAAAAAGCCATGTATGCTTTAACATTACCAGAGACGTTAAATAGAAAAGTACATGTGTAGAAATGGAGATTTATTGTGGAATTTACAAAGGAATATTGGATAAACTGTTTTAACAGGTGCATCAGATATACAAAGACATTTATAAAATGGATTATTTTTTCACTGATCATGGGTACGATATGCGGACTTGTGGGAACCGCATTCCACATCTGTGTTGAGTACGCAACCGGCTTCAGGGAAAGTCACCATCCGATCATATATTTTCTTCCTCTGGCGGGCGTTGTGATCGTATTTATCTATCGCATATGCGGAATCAGACATTCCAAAGGCACGAACCTCGTAATTGGTTCCATCAGAAGTGTGGAGAACGAGATTCCCTCGCGTATGGCTCCGCTCATATTTGTGTCAACGGTTATAACACATTTGTTCGGAGGCTCCTCCGGCCGTGAGGGTGCCGCTCTCCAGATCGGTGGAAGTATCGGTGTATCAATAGGAAAGATCCTTAAACTAGATGAGAGCGATAAGCACATACTGACTCTGTGTGGTATGAGTGCAGTATTCTCTGCGCTGTTCGGAACGCCTATAACAGCCGCCCTATTCAGCATGGAGGTCATCAGTATAGGAATACTGTACTATTGTGCATTCGTTCCGTGTCTGTTCTCATCCGTTATATCCTACGCCATAACCCAAAAGCTGCACGTCGTCCATGAGCATTACGATATCACCGGGATACCTTCATCCATAGATGTTGTCATGGTGCTTAAAGTCATAGGACTTGCGATCCTCTGCGCCATTTTGAGCAGTCTGTTCTGCATATTTATGACCATAGTACACAAGCTGTTCAGAAAATATTTTAAGAATCAGTATCTACGCGTGTTTGCGGGTGGTTTAATGCTTGTACTCCTGAACATAGTCTTAAAAACAACAGATTACAACGGTACCGGTATGAATATCATTGCCAAAGCGTTAAATGGAGATGCCCAGCCAGCGGCTTTCCTTCTGAAAGCGCTGTTTACAGCCATAACGATAGGCTGCGGTTTCAGAGGTGGTGAGATTGTTCCGTCATTCTTCGTTGGTGCCACATTTGGCTGTGTAGCCGGAGGCCTCATGGGAGTGGATCCAGGATTTGCAGCGGCTCTCGGAATGGTCTGCTTCTTCTGCGGAGTTGTAAACTGCCCTCTCACCTCACTGTTCCTGAGTATCGAGCTTTTTGGTGCAAACGGCATCATGTTCTTCACCATCGGCTGCGCCGTCAGCTATATGCTGTCCGGCTACTACAGCCTGTACAACGAACAGAAGATCATCTACTCCAAGCTCCGTCCTCACTATGTGAATCTCTATACCAACCAGGAAATACGGACTAAAGAACCGGGATTTCTAGAGGGATTTCTCAGAATCCGTGAAGATGACGCTGACGATGTAGAGTAAACAAAAGCTGTATCATTCCGATACAGCTTCTGCACTATCTTCTGATGAACTCTCCGATGTTCCGTCACTGGAAGTCTCATCTGATCTATCTACAGTTGTTCCGATGTGGACGATTCTTCTGAATCCTCGTCATAGTCTGACTCCGTCTTTTCTCCTGAATCGTCCGTCGTCTTATCGCTGGACTTATCATCAGTCTTAGCCTTCTTTGGCAATTTACCGACCTTATATACTTCGTCCCTGACGGAGTACACGCTCACAGCCTCAGGATTATCCGATATAACATTGCCCTCACCATCATACACTCTTCTGTATGACTGGATCGTAAGTCCCTCTATTCCTGTAGTATCGAGGATCTGTTCATCCTTTCCTAGGCTCTTGTCAAGCTCGTACTTCGTCTCATATGGCTCAGTCTCAAGAGTTTCAGTGTAGAGTTCCACACTGAATGGCTCAGTGACAGTTCCCCATATCGTACATGATGTGGAATATCCATCATATGTAGTCGTTATCTTTATCGGATAGTCTGTATCGTTTGTAAACACAAAATCACAGCCTCCCCAAGCAACTGTTGCGTCAAGTCCCGCAGGCACGTAAGATGCAGGATATGGATGACAATGTCTCTCATCTATCTCCAAATTGGCATAAAGGCAAGCCATGTAGAGGGTTGACGATACCTGACATATTCCACCTCCCATATCCAAAACCGACTCGCCGTCTGCATATGAAGGTCCAGGAAGGAAGCCTCTCTCCTCAGTGAGTTCTCCAACTCCCAGGTTGTAGGAAAATGACTCTCCCGGCATGAGTATCGTTCCATCACAATACTGAGCCGCAAGCTTGACATTTGTCTTTCTGTTGTCAGATCCATCAACCTCAGTGGAATAACTGCTTATCTGATCCCTAAACAGAAGCTTCTCATACTCTGCTGTCGTCAAATCAGCGCTTGTAAGTACAAGAGGTATCTCAACCTTCTCCCCTGCCTTTGCCCCACTCAGAGCCATTTTAGCCGCTTCCAGATCAAAATCTACTCCGTCCTTTGCCTCTATGACCTTATAGTCATCGTCGGGATCCAGCGTAGGATCCTGCGGTTCACAGTGTATCTTTTCATAAAGCGCATCCATATCAACGTCCGACTGTTTTTCCGGGCACTTTATGACCGTGTCGTAATCGCCCTTGCCGGTCTGTCTGCTTATGGTCTTGACAAGTTTATCCACATCCACGGCATAGCTGCCCTTGCCCTTCGTGAGGATAAGCTTGTCATTATCTATCTTGTAGCCATCCTCCCTGCTCAGATCTGCCTTCATGATATCGCTGCTTTCCACGAGCTTCTTCAGCTTCTGTGCATCTCCGATCTCCGGGTATATATTGTAATCAGTTCCACCAATCTTCGATTTCAGGAAACCAAATCCTCTTATCCAGAACCTGTGAGTTCTGTCCTGAATATCCTTAACTGAACTGTATGAATCTCTGTCGAGAGCTTCAGATATATTCAACGTGTATCTCTGTCCGTTTAATTCAATCCTGACGCTGGCGCTGCTGTAATCCCTGTCGTACTGGTTGCTGACCAGTCTGGCGGCTTCCGTGGGCTTCATCTTTCCAACGTCTATGCCATTTATGCTGGTCTTGTCATAGAACTTTCTGTTTCCAATTATAAGGCATATGACCGCATATAATATCACGACAAATATACCTGTAAGTATCCAGCTCACTATCTTATACTGTCTCTGTAATTTTTGTCTGCGGGTTCTCATCCGCTGTAGCTCCATCTGCTGGCTGTCAGTCATCCCGCCTCGTTTTGGGGAATCATTCGCCGGTCTCACCAGTTTGTTCCCTGAATTTCTGGGTCTCCTGTCTTCCATATTCTCATCCTCATTATCGTATGTTGTACTTTATCTTTTGTCCAGTATACAAATTATTTATCCTATTTTCTGCCATGCATCTTATAAAACAGATATTCCTTCGCAAGCTCCGAATAGAGCTTCTCCACTGTCCATGTCCTGTTCGTGTCCGTAGCCACCGATTTGAGTGCTATCGGCGCCACCCCGGACTTCCTGTACCTGTCGAGGAATATATCCAGTTCACGGCTGCTTATCCCGGCAAATACCACCATCTCCATGTTGAGTTTTCGGCTGTCACTTTCTTTCAAACCGGTAGCGCCGGTATATTCCACACCGTCTAGAATATCTGACACCTTCACCATACCGCAGCCACTGTCAATTGTCTCGTACACAGCTCCAAGTACACCACATATCTCTTTAACCACCGTCTCTTTGTCCGCCGGCAGGTTCATGGCAAATATTTTTTTCATACAACTATCATCCTCACAAACCATCGTCTTTTGTCTATACATCATTATGTTGTTTTTTTTACCAAAGTCAACATCTCTTTAGTAAAAAGCCCATTTTTTAACTGGTTATCCGTATCTATCTACCATATAGAGATGATCCAATAAATAATTCCAAGCAGCCAGCTTGTAAATATACCATACAATATGACCGGTCCGGCTATGGTAAACGCCTTGACACCCTTTCCAAATACTTCGCCCTCTGTCTGAAACTCAACTATCGGTGCACACACTCCATTTGCAAATCCTGTTATAGGCACAAGGGCTCCAGCACCTCCGTATTTTGCGATCTTCTTGTACAGATTTAAGCTCGTAAGTATAACACTGGCAAGCACAAGTATGAGAGAGACGTACGCGTAAGCCTCATCCTCCTTCACATCAAATCTTGTCAATATATTAAATATCAACTGTCCTATTGTACATATTATGCCTCCCACAATAAACGCCCACAGACAGTTTCTTGGGGCACTGGATGTCGGTGTGACATTTTCCACATACTCATTGTAATCGCTTTCATTTGGCTCAAATTTCATGATCAAAGATCCTCCTTATTGATTTGTTTTATATTTAAATAGACTCCCCTACATTCCCACGGCAACACTGATCAGGGAGCCTATAAGTTTTCCAGCCGCCAACGCATATATAACGTAAGGCAGATTTCTTCTCACGCTGAAACGTCTTGCCGCAATCGGTATCACGTTCAGCACCTCCGTGAGCGCTCCCGCAAGACATCCGACAAATATACCTCCAAACAGGCACACGACAGAATACCCAAGCCAGGTTACCCTCACCGGTATATCAAACAGATACACCGCATTTGCAAGAGTTGCTCCAAACGCCAGAAGGCTCTCTATCAACATGTAATGCCTTGCTCCCTTGACCTTCTCTAACAGCTTCGGGAATATTCCTATAAGGGATATGAATGCAAAATAGCCGCCAGATATAGCTATTCCACTAGCAAAGCACGCCAGCGCAAGCAAAACATATCTAATCAGCATCTTTGCACTCCTTCTTTCTCTCTGCATCTGTTATAACTGTCTGGTTGACATCTTGCTCATACTGGCGCATCTGAACCTGGAGCGGTGTAGGATCATCTGTGAACTTCTTCTTGACTCCGTGGTTAAAAAATATGATGATGCCTATGAAAAGTCCCAGAGAATATGCTATTCCCGCCACAGGGTAGGCTTCCCTCGCCTTTCCCACAAATATATTCTCCATGACGTCCAGTTGTCCCACCATATTCACATCTGAGTTATATGACATGATCGAAAACCCTGCGCCAAAGAAGGCTATCAGACATATCATTATGAATTTCAGTATCTGCTTGACATTGTCACTGGTATCATAAGTCCTGTAATATACCACTACATCCGTCGCCCCAAGTGCTTCCACCTGCAGCTCTGGGTATTTCTGCTGTATCAGTTCTATAATGTACATTACAGAGATCACCTTCTGCTCCTTTGTACCAGTAAAACTCGCCAGCTCCATCTTCTCTATATCATACTTCTCATCAGGATTACCGCTGACCACCGTGGCAACATCCTTTATTCTGACTTTTTTCTTCTCAGCCAGACAGCTCTCTGAAAGCTTTAAATAAACACAATCAGCCATACACTTATACTCCTGTTCTTTTCCTCTAAGAATAGTCTGTCCATGTGTACGGCTGATATTATTCCAATATATTCCATTTTTTATCCAGCATCTGCACTCTACGCCCGCTTGAGTTCCCGCAGAATCTTCTTCTCCAGTCTGCTGACCTGAACCTGGCTCATACCCAGTATCCTTCCAGTCTCCCCCTGTGTCTTTTCACCGAAATATCTCAATGTTATCAGTTTCTTTTCCCTCTCCGGTAAGGTGTCCAGAAGCTGCTTCACATACAGCTTTTCCACTACTCTTTCCTCCTCCCGGCGGCTGGTCTGAAGTTCTCCCATTTCCTCAATATTAGATATATCTACCGCAGATTCCATTGCCATGACCAGCTCTTCCGGATCACTGCCTATCTCCGCGCATATCTCGTCCACAGTTGGCTCCCTGCCATTTGTCCGTTGGTATTCCTGCCGGTATTTCTCCGCCCTGTAATGTATCGTTTTCAGATTTCTGCTGACTCTCACCAGTCCGTCATCCCTTAGGAACCTCCTTATCTCCCCCTGTATGAGCGGAACTGAGTATGTGGAGAACATGACATCGTATTCAAGATCAAATCTGTCCACAGCTTTTATAAGTCCTATAAGTCCTATCTGTATAAGATCCTCAAGCTCCTGCCCCCTGCCAATGTACCTCTTTGCCACGCTTACCACAAGCCCCATATTCTCAGTTATCAGTCTGTTCCTCGCTGTAATGTCGCCTTCCTTTGCAAGCCTGAGCAGCTGAAGATTATCTGTCATCAATACATCTCCTGACTATTTCCGATCATCTTTTTCATTTTTACTACTGTCCCCTCTCCTGGTGCCGACAATACCTCAAGTCCGTCCATAAATGCCTCCATAAATGAAAATCCCATACCTGAACGGCTTCCATCCGTGACCGACGTGTACATCGGCTCCATAGCCTTGTCAACATTTTCTATTCCGCAGCCTTGATCCCTGACTGTTATGTATATCGTCCTGTCCTCTATGTATACCTCGACCGTTATAACTCCAGTCCCTGACCTGTAGCCATGAACTATGGAATTGGTCACTGCCTCGGATACGGCTGTCTTCACATCCTCTACCTCACAAAGTGTAGGGTTTATCCTCGTCATCATTGCCGCAACAACTACCCTCGCAACCGACTCGTTCCTCGCATCACTGCCAAACTCCACGACTAATCTGTTCTTGTCCATATTTTTTACTCTCCTTGTTTTTCTATACTCACTGATATCTAACTGCTAGGCATCCTTCAGCCCGCCATCGAGCTTTACCGCTATTCTGTATATTCCTGACATGAGCAGTATCCTGTCTATCCTCCCATTTACATTTATGACACCCACGCTTCCTCCTCTCGTCTGTACCTGTCTGAACCGTCTTGTTATGATCCCAATCCCTGAGCTGTCCATAAACGTGGTTATCCTGAAGTCAAACACAACATGTCTTATCTCCTGTCCCTCAAAGATCTCTTCGGTCGCCTCAGTGATCTTCCCGGCTGCATAATCATCCACCTCTGAGGGCATATATACAATGACAGTATCCCCCATTTTCTCATAAATATTCATACCCACGCCTCCTATAACAAAAAAAGATACAAAAGAAATTGCTGATCTTTACATCAATCTCTTTCGTATCTCTCTATTCTCATCTATGACCTATATTATATTCTATATTTTCTCCGGCTGACTAATAAACGCCATCGGCTGAGTCTCCGGTGTCAGCACCATCTGCTGTTCCGTCTGTAACTCCATCTGTTGTACCATCTGTTGTTCCGTCTGTAGTGTCATCTGCCGAGTAATCAGGTTCTGTGCTGTCTGTGCCATCTGTGTATCCGTCACCCTGATCATCTGCTCCTGCCGTATCATCATATCCGTAGGAAGAATCTGTATTTCCATCTGTGGTATCTGGTCCGGATGTATCTGTTCCAGACGTATCTGACTGATCTGCCACAGATGTATCTGTACTATCTGCCACAGCCGATCCTTCTGTTCCTGCAGCTGCACTTGTCTTCTGTGCAGCCTTATCCTTGCCCGCCTGTATCGCCTCGTCATCGGCATGTTCGCAGGCATACGCATAATATACTGAATTAGGACAGTTCTCTACCAGCTGGTTAAATACAAGTGTTGCATTGTTCTCGTCCGACAGCTTGAGGTAACACATGCCCTTGTAATAAAGTGCCACATCACTATTCGGTGTATCCTGAAGCACCCTGTTAAGATCCTCCATTGCAGCCTCATATGACATATTCTCGTACTTTGATATCGCTGACTGAACCCTCGCCTTGTTGTCGTCCGAGAGTACCTGTGATGCGTAATCTCCATACTTTGATATCTGATTCTTCAATGTCTTAGTCTCTGTCTCCGCGTTTTGAAGCTTGTTTGTCATAGAATCTATCTGTGACTGAAGCTCAGATATCTTCACATTCTTGTCTGATATCTCCTGGCTGAAGGTTATCTGCAAATCTCTCTGTGAATTGTCTGCAGCCTTATCCCTGTTCGGAATTATCAATGTCCACATGGCTGCAAGCCCCAGTACAACTCCAGCTATGATATATGCTATGGAGTATTTGTAAAAATTGATATCCTTATATCTTCCAACCGGAACCGGATCGCCGTCAAAATCGACCTCACTATTTCCTGCTATGAGTTTCTTCTGGTCATCGACGAACAGTGAATCAACATCATAATCCTCCTGTGGATAATCGCGGAAATTCATAATCTCCTCGTCTGTGTGTCCAAGCTCATTAAAGTATCTGACTGCCACAGGATTTGTTCTATCTATCTTTATGACGCGCTTCAGCGCCTTTCTCGCCTTGTCATCTCTTCCCTCATCTATGAAGAGAAGGGCAAGGAGCAGATATCCCTGTATGAACCTGGAGTTATCCGACAGGACCTTTCTCAGCTGTATGAATGCAAGATCCTTGCTTCCCTGCTTTGCATACACAAGAGCCTGATTATACTTTCTTGTGACGTTGTTTATAGCCTCCAATCTGTGGGGATTTGACTTTATCTCTTTTATATATCTCTTTGCCACGTTCTTGCCGTCAAAGTAATTCACGCTGACGACCCAGTGGCTGAGTGCCTGTACTATCTCGCCTGTCTCGTAATACACAAGTCCAAGAAGATTCCTGGCATCAATATTCATCTTGTCATATTTAAGGGCAAGTCTCAGTGCCTCCTCAGCTCCGGTCATATCCCTTACTCTGGCCTTATCAAGTCCAATATTGTAATAATACTTGGACGAGTTAAGAGCCTTGTTCACGTAATCTATCTTAAGACCGCATCGGGTACAATAGCCTGTGACAGCTATCGGGCCTCCGCAGTGTTTACAGTTAAGTACATCTGCCATAACATAATCTCCTGATCTATCTGTAGTCTCTGCCGCTTCGCTTTTCTGCTTTATTCAAAAGCTTTATTTATCTGCTCTACTTTTCGGCTTCCTTTGCAACTCTCATCATCTCCTGCATGATGTCCATGATATCTTTCAGGTCATTGTTATATATGGCATCCTCTGCCTGATCAAGCTCAAGTGCAGGCTTGAATCTCTTTATCTCTTCATCAAAATTGATCATGTTTCTTCCTCCATCTCTTGACACCGCCGACCAGATACAGCGATCCGACACAATATATATCTACGTCATCTATACCCTGTCCTCCGTATCTTCCCAGATCCGTCCCTATATCTGTCCTAAGTGCCACTGCCATATCCATAGCCTCATCTATTTCATCGCTTACCAAGACCGGCACATCCGTGTTATCTGCAAATATCTGAGCCAGTTTCCCGGAATCTGCCTTTCTGCTACTGTCCACACTGGTGACTATAATGCGATCCCACTTCAACTGACTTGCCAGCATACTTATCATAGCACCATACTCCTTGTCCCTGACAGCCGCGAATACGAGTATCTTCCTGTCATCTCTATGGAGTGTCCGCATAGTGTCTATATATGCCCTGATTGCCTCTACGTTGTGTGCGCCATCCACATATATATGCGGAGCGATCTCTTCCATACGCCCCTCCCAATAGAACTCAGGAAGAGTCTCCCTTATGCCCTTCTCTATATCTTCCTCCGATGCGTTCCGGGCCTTCATGAGCCCGTAAAACGCCATCACAGCAAGGCTTATATTCTCCAGCTGATATAGCGATGTCTTCTGTATAACCAAATTGCAATAACTATAATACCGACTATGCAATGAAAAATCAATGGTTTTGTCACCCAAATGATTTATTATATAATCCTGTTTTTCGACCGGAATAACCGGGGATTTCTGCCCTCTGGCAGTATCCTCTATAACTTTCGCCACGGCCTCATCTCGCTTGAAATATATGATAGGGATCCCCGGCTTTATGATCCCCGCTTTCTCTGCGGCTATCTTCTCTATAGTATCCCCGAGGTACTCCATATGATCCATGCCGACCGATGTTATGATCGAAAGCTCAGGCATGAGAACATTTGTGGCATCAAGCCTTCCTCCCATTCCTGTCTCATACACCACGAAATCACACTTCTTCTCTCTGAAATAGACTGCTGCCATGGCAAACATGACCTCGAAGAATGATGGATGCTGGGTGAACTTCTCCTTCACGGTCTCAAATGCCCACACAAAGTCAGCATCAGATATATTCTCGCCGTCAATCTGTATACGCTCATTTATCGACACGAGATGGGGGGATGTGAACAGTCCCACTCTGTATCCCATGCCCGTCAGCATCTGTGCCAGAGCTCTGCAGGTAGATCCCTTTCCGTTAGTTCCAGCCACATGAACAGCCGGTATTGCTTTTTCAGGGTTCCCTAAACGACACAAAAGACTGGAAAGGTTCTCCTTGCCAATCTTCTGCGCGAAAAGCGGAATACCCAATATATAATCCACGGTCTCTCTGTAATCCGCCACAATAATTCTCCTTATCTGTCTGAGATCTTGTCTTGCTATGTACATCTTATTTGTGTACTCGTATATAATCATAAAATTATCATAAACAAGACAAGATCTCAGACTATATTATCTATTGTCTACTTTCTCAGGGTAGAGGTCGTGGTTTGCCAGACGGTTCCAGGCAACCTCCTCCCACTTTGTTCCAGGTCTTCCATAGTTACAATATGGATCTATGGATATTCCTCCTCTCGGTGTGAACTTGCCCCATACCTCGATATATTTCGGATCCATGAGCTTTACGAGATCCTTCATGATGATGTTCATGCAGTCCTCATGGAAATCACCATGATTTCTGAAGCTGAACAGATACAGCTTGAGCGATTTACTCTCAACCATCTTCTTCCCCGGAACATACGATATGTACACCGTTGCAAAATCCGGCTGCCCCGTGATAGGACAGAGGCTTGTGAACTCCGGGCAGTTAAACTTTACAAAATAGTCATTGTCCGGATGCTTGTTGTCAAATGTCTGAAGCATCTCTGGTGCATAGTCCATGCTATACTTCACATCTTTATTTCCAAGGAGAGTCACGCCCTCCATCTCTTCTTTACTTCTTCCCATTTCGATCTCCTGTATTTATGTTATTGCCGCTCGATTCCAACTAGATTTATTCTATTTTCCAATTTTATGACTGTTCCTGCAAGGCTTCCTCAACTGACTTCTTCAGAAGCTTTATTGCCTCATCACAGTGCTCCTTTGTAACGATAAGAGGAGGCGCCATTCTTATAATACTGTCCCTTACCGCCGTTATGAGAAGCTTGTTCTCTACTGCCCTGTGCTTAACTTCAAACGCTATAGGTTTCTCAAACTCAACTCCTATCAGGAGTCCAAGTCCTCTTATCTCCTTTACACACGGAAGTGACTTGAGCTGCTCCATGAAATAAGCTCCGACTTCCTTTGCATTCTCATAAAGCTTATTGTCAAGTATCTCATCTATCTCTGCAAGTGCAGCCGCACAACAAACCGGATTGGCAGCATATGTTGATCCATGAGCACCAGGGGTAAATACCTTCGCTATCTCTGCGCTTGTACACATAGCACCTATAGGCATGCCGCCTCCGATGGCCTTCGCCATGGATACCATATCAGGCTTAACACCGTATGTCATATATGCCATGATCTCTCCGGTTCTTCCCCATCCGGTCTGAACCTCGTCAAACATAAGAAGTATCTTCTTCTCATCACAGAACTCTCGGAGTCCCTTCAGGAATTCAGGATCTGCCGGATATACTCCGCCCTCTCCCTGCACAGGCTCCACCATGATTCCTATGGTGTTCTCATCACACTTACTCTTGAAATCTTCAAGGTTATTATATTCTGCATATGTAAATCCAGGAAGCAGCGGTGCAAATCCCTTATGACATGCAGAATCCGGCTGTCCTGTTGCCGACAGTGCACCGTAAGTTCTTCCATGGAAGCTGTTCTTTGCAGTAACGATCTTGTAATGCTCAGGTCCGTAATGATCTACTCCATACTTTCTTGCCATCTTGATCATGGCCTCATTTGCCTCTGTTCCTGAGTTCTGGAATACTATCTTCTCCATACCGATCGTGTCACACACCTTCTTGGCTAAGAGTATCATCGGAAGTGTATACGCATAGTTTGATGCATGTATAACGTTCGCTGCCTGATCTGCTATCGCCTTTGCGACCTTCTTGTTGGCATTTCCCGCACTGCTGACCGCTATTCCGGCAAAGAAATCAAGATATCTGTCACCGTTCTCAGCGTACACATACATGCCATCGCCCTTTTCCTCTATAAAATCCCATCTTCTTGACTGTTCAGCCAGATATGTATCTACTATCTCCAAGAGTTCTTCTTTTGTATAACCTGATTCACTAACCTTCATCATTCTCTCCTTTGATGTTTGTCCTAGTTTCGCAATTACCTAAGCTAACGTATGGCTTTATTATTTTTGTATATGTTCCGCATACATTATATACACAAAGTCCGCTACTGGCAAGCATTCATAAAATATAACAGATAATTGCTCTAAAACATGCTAAAGGACTGTGCTTTGAGAAACTCCTTGAAGCACAGTCCTTTTATATTTATACATTTTTCTGCATTATCTTGCAAACTGGGAATTGTACAGGTTCGTATAGAAGCCACCCTTTGCAAGCAGCGTCTCGTGATTTCCCTGTTCGATGATGTGTCCATCCTTCATGACAAGGATGACATCCGACTCCTTGATGGTCGACAGTCTGTGCGCCACAACAAAACTCGTTCGTCCCTTCATCATCTTGGCAAATGCCCTCTGTATCCTGATCTCTGTTCTGGTATCTATGGACGATGTCGCCTCATCCAGTATGAGCATAGGAGGAAGATCCAACATGACTCTGGTTATACAGAGAAGCTGCTTCTGTCCCTGTGACAGGTTACCTCCATCCTCTGTTATAAATGTGTTGTATCCGTCAGGAAGCCTCTTTATGAAGCTGTGTGCATGTGACTGCTTTGCAGCTTCGATGATCTCCTCATCTGTTGCATCAGGTCTTCCATATGCTATGTTGTCCCTGATCGTACCGCTCTTAAGCCATGTCTCCTGAAGTACCATTCCATAATTGCCACGGAGACTCTTTCTTGTAACCTCTCTTATGTCGTATCCATCCACCGATATGCTTCCGGCATCCACATCATAAAATCTCATTAGCAGATTGATGACCGTACTCTTGCCACATCCGGTAGGTCCTACTATCGCTATCCTCTGTCCATCCTTTACATTCAGATTGAGGTTTTTTATAAGTTCCACATCTTTATTGTATGAGAAGTCAACATTCTCTAGATTGACCTCACCATGTACATCTGTGAGCTCGTGTGCATCGGCAGGCTCTGCCACCTCTGCATCCTCATCTATCAGCTCAAATACTCTGGCCGCTGATGCCAGCGCATTCTGAAGCTCCGTTACAACTCCCGATATCTCATTGAATGGCTTTGTGTACTGGTTTGCATAGCTCAGGAAACTTGTGAGCTGTCCAACTGATATAAAACCCTTTATAGCCGTTATGGCACCTATAATTCCAACACCTGTATAAACAAGGCTGTTTACGAATCTCGTGCTCGGATTTGTTATAGACGAGAAGAATGTTGCCTGAAGTCCTGCAACGCCCAGTCTTCCATTGATCTCCTGGAACCTTTCACAAGTCTCATCCTCCATGGAAAACGCCGTAACCACCTTCTGGTTCTCTACCATCTCATTTACAAGTGATGTGAGTTCTCCCTTTATCTCAGCCTGCTTTTTGAACATGCTGTATGTTTTCCTAGCTATAAATGATGCAACAAACAGCGAAACAGGTGTGATACACACAACAACCAGAGCTATGATCCAGTTGATTGAAATCATAAAACAGAGTGTTCCCACTATCGTCATCACTCCTGTAAAGAGCTGTGTAAATCCCATCAGAAGTCCGTCTGAGAACTGGTCTACATCGGCTATGATCCTGCTGACTATATCTCCATGTGTGTGTGAATCCACATATGAGAGAGGCAGATTGCCCAGTTTCTCATATGCCTTTGTCCTGACATCATTTACAACCTTATATGTGATCCTGTTGTTAAGTACATTCATGATCCACTGCGCAACAGCCGTTATGATAACCACCACAACAAGCTTTGCAAGCATTCCTTTAAGTCCTGTGAAGTCTACATTTCCAGGTCCAACGACCTTGTCAACCGCATGTCCCATAATGATCGGTGCATACAGTGTGAGCACCACCGAAATGGCTGCACATATGAGTGACAGAACAACAAGGAATCTATATCTCTTGATGTACCTCAGTATTCTGAGTATTGTCTTTTTGTTTACTGATCTGTTACCTTTATCTTTACTCATGAGCCAGTTCCTCCTCCGAAAGCTGTGACTGACATATCTCCCTATATACCTCGCAGGTAGAAAGCAGCTGCCTATGAGTTCCTATTCCTGCTATCTGGCCATCGTCCATGACTATGATCTTATCCGAATTCATGATGGTTGACGCTCGCTGTGATACGAGGAACACTGTCATACCCTTTGTTTTTTCCCTGATTGCTTTTCTGAGTGCCGCGTCCGTTGCAAAGTCGAGTGCCGATGCGCTGTCATCAAGTATCAATATATCCGGCTTTCTCACAATCGCCCTAGCTATGGTGAGTCTCTGCTTCTGTCCGCCTGACAGGTTCTTTCCTCCCTGAGTGATCTTGAAATTTATTCCATTCTCCTTGCCATCCACAAATTCCTTCGCCTGAGCTATCTCGAGAGCCTCGTCTATCTCAGCCTCAGTTGCATCCTGCTTTCCCCATCTGATATTGTCTGCTATGGTTCCGGCGAACAGCACTGCCTTCTGTGGAACCACGCCCACCTTATGTCTGAGTTCGTCCAAGGTGTAGTCCTTTACATCCACTCCGTCTATGCTGACGCTTCCATGGCTGACATCGTAAAATCTTGGGATCATGTTTACAAGAGAGCTCTTTCCTGATCCCGTACCGCCTATGATTCCCACCGTCTCTCCCGGTGCAATGTCAAATGTTATATCAGACAGAGAATCCGCTCCGGCACCGGCATATCTGAGGCTGGCATCCTTGAAGCTCACCTTTACAGCATTTGCTTCTGATCCTGATACCTTCCCTGTTCCATCTGTTATCGATGGCTGCTGATCCATGACTGCATTTATTCTCTTTGCACAGGCAACAGCCTTGGTGATCGTCACAATAAGGTTTGCAAGCTTGATCAGCTCCACAAGTATCTGTGACATATAGTTGACAAGGGCGACGACCTTACCCTGTGTAATTATACCTGCTTCAGTCTGTCCCGCTGCTATCCATATGATAGCTGCAGTTGAGAGATTGATTATCACATATGTTACAGGGTTCATGAACGCTGATATACGTCCTGCAAGAAGCTGAAACTTCATCAGATCGTCTGTTGACTTATCAAAATCCTCAAATTCCTTGTCCTGTCTGTTGAAAGCTCTGATAACTCTCGCGCCCTCAAGGCCCTCACGAGTGAGCAGTGTGACTCTGTCTAGTCTGTTCTGTACCTTCTTGAACAGCGGTATGCTGAGCGCCATAACTCCGAACACCACTATTGAAAGTGCCGGTATTGTCACAACAAATGTCATGGCAGACTTCACATCGATCGTAAATGACATGATCATGGCACCGAACACTATGAATGGCGAACGGAGGAACAGTCTGAGCACCATATTGACTCCGGTCTGCACCTGGTTCGTATCACTGGTCATTCTTGTGAGCAGTGTGGAAGTTCCTATACTGTCGATCTCCGTGTAAGAAAGTGATGTGATATGTCTGAAAAGGTCATTTCTAAGTGCCGTTCCAAAGCCTGTTGCAGCCTTGGCAGAAAAGTACTGTGCCGTGATAGAACACACCAGACCGATAATTCCCAAAAGTATCATGACAAGGCACATCTTTACAACATAGCCTATGTCACGACCGGCTATACCCACATCGATGACGTTTGCCATGACTATAGGTATGAGCAGTTCAAATGTTGCCTCCAGCATCTTAAAGAGGGGGGCAAGTACGGACTCTTTCTTGTAGTCCTTTAGATATCTAAGTATTCCTTTCATCTCTTCTCCTATCAATACCTTTTTCCGCAAATAGCAGTCTGATACTTATACTCGGTCATATATCTGTACTCAAATAGAACTTCCACATATTATGCATAATGTGGAAGTTCTAAATTCTGGTTCAATGGCCATTGTCACATAACGACTATTGTCACTTAACCAACTGCCATTCAATATTGTTGTCTGATATTACTCCTCATCCTCATCTGGAAGATTTGCGTTGTGATATACAGCCTGTACGTCATCATCCTCCTCAAGCATATCAATAATTCTTGTGAATTTCTTTACAACTTCAGGATCTGTTATATCAACGTAATTCTGAGGTATCATTGTAAGCTCGGCCTCAGCCATCTTGATACCCTCTTTCTCAAGGCTCTCTCTTACCTGTGAGAAATCCTCAGGTGCTGTGATGATCTCGTAGCTGTCGTCCTCGTCTGAAAAATCCTCTGCACCTGCGTCAAGTGCCATCATCATAAGGTCATCTGCATCCATGTCACAGTCTTCCTTTGCAATGATGATCTGACCCTTATGGTCAAACATATATGATACACAGCCTGTTGTTCCTACGTTTCCGCCGCCCTTTGTGAAGCAGTTACGCACATTTGCTGCTGTTCTGTTCTTATTGTCTGTAAGAGTGTCTACTATGATGGCGGTACCACTTGGACCGTAGCCTTCATATGTATTCACTACGTAATTTACTGAGTTGGCATCTCCTGCTGCTCTCTCGATACCACGCTTGATAGTATCATTAGGCATGTTGTTTGCCTTTGCTTTGGCAATTACATCACGAAGCTTGCTGTTATTCTCAGGATTTGCTCCGCCTTCCTTAACAGCAACCACGATCTCCTTACCTATGATTGTGAAGATCTTTCCCTTTGCTGCATCATTTTTTTCCTTCTTGTGCTTGATGTTTGCAAATTTTGAATGTCCTGACATCGTTAATTCTCCTCTTTTTCTTGATTACTAATTTCGTATATTAACACTATTGCTGTGTTTTTTCAACCTTTGTGATCTTTACTTCCCCTATCATGTTGTTACTTACAGACAGCGAAGTAAATTTATAATTCTGATATACTATCTCTATCTCCTCATCCGCGTACGGCAGTCTTCCCAGCTCATAGAGCAAAAAACCGTTCATCGTCTGGAAATCTTCATCAGGGAATTCTATACCCAGCACATCACTGACCTCATCCAGTTCAGCCTTTCCGCTGACTATGTACACATCCCCTCTTTTCTTGATATCATCGCTGGCATCATCGTATTCATCGAGTATGTTTCCCACTATTTCTTCCAGTATATCTTCCATGGTCACTATACCCTCAGTCTGGCCGTACTCATCAACAACTATAACCATATGTATCTTTGCCGTCTGCATCCTTCGGAACAGTTTCGCGATATTATATGTAGGATGCACAAATGTCGCCTCAACCATAATATCAGCAAGCTTCTTCTTTTTGTCCTTTAAATATTCCTTGACGAAATCCTTGAAATATATTATACCGACAACATTGTCAAGATCACCGTCTATAACCGGGTATCTGGAATAGTTGTTCTCAAGCATTATCTCCATGACTTCATCCAGCTCTGCATTCTTATCGATCGCCATGACGTTAAGTCTTGCCGTCATGACATCCCTGCTCTCCTTATCAGTAAACTCAAATATGTTCGTGATGAACTGAGCTTCGGAATCCTCTATAAATCCCTGCTCATTTCCCTCGTTCACCATCGATATGATCTCTTCCTCTACCTTCTCCTCATCCGACTTCTTGTTAAAAATCTTCATACTTTAGCTTTTATCACCTCATATATTTATTGATTCGTATATCATACCAGCTCCAGGCTGATCTTCAGCGCCTCATCTACCTTTTTCAGTACATCTGAATCCACATGACATACCTTTTCCTTAAGCCTCTGTTTATCTATGGTCCTGAGCTGCTCAAGCAGTATAACGGAATCCTTTGCAATGTCGCATCTCGCAGAATCCAGCATGATATGCGTCGGCAGCTTTGGTCTCTTCATCTTACTCGTTATCGCTGCTATTATGACAGTTGAACTGTGCTTATTGCCTGCCTCGTTCTGGACCACGATCACAGGTCTGATTCCGCCCTGCTCTGAACCCACAACAGGTCTTAGATCTGCATAATATATGTCCCCTCTTCTTATAACCAAATTTATCACCCCATAAATACTTTATAAATGTGGCTTTATACATATTATGTATTCCACTCTAAAAAAAGTATTTCCAGTGTCATTATTGGTTATTCATCAATCCAACAGATAATTCACCTGTCCAAGAACTTTGCCATCTCTTATGTACTCTCTCGGAACTCGTCTTGATATATTACATACAAGCTCATAATTAAAGCTGTTCGCTGGCTCTGCAACCTCTTCAACTGTGATAACCTTGTCTCCAGCTCTGCCAATCAGTATGACATCATCTCTGACTTTTACATCATCTATATGACTCACATCGACCATGAACTGATCCATACACACTCTGCCTATGATCGGCGCATATTGTCCATGTATTATGACTCGACCTATGTTGGACTGCGCTCTCGGATATCCATCTGCATATCCGGCTGACACTGTGGCAACCCTGATATCATGGTCTGCTATGTATGACCATCCATATCCTATTCCGGTTCCAGCCTTTACGTCCTTCACAAATATTACCTTTGATGTAAGGCTCATGGCTGGTCTCAGATCCACTATACTCTTGTCCACTTCTTCTGATGGATAAAGTCCATATGTTACGATTCCAGATCTCACCATATCAAAGTCAGAATTATCCATCTCCATGATACCTGCGCTATTCGATATATGTCTGACAGGAATATATATGTGCTTATCCTCAAGCTGTCTGTTGATCCATCTGAATTTGTCCAGCTGTCCTTTTGCCGCTGTCTTGTCAAGCTCATCAGCCTTGGCATAATGGGTAAACATTCCCTCTATCTCTATCCCTGGCATCCTGCTTATCTCTTCTATATGTTTTACCCCGGCATCATCACATGAAAATCCTATTCTTCCCATGCCCGTATCAACCTTTATATGAATCTTAGCCTTTGCACCTTTACCAACGGCTGTCTCCGACAGTTTTCGTGCATCATCTACATCGTATATCGCCGGACGTACATCAAAATCTATCAGAAGCTTATAGTCCTCAGGATCAGTATACCCCAGTATCAATATCGGTTTTTTAAAACCTGCATTCCTGAGTTCAATTGCCTCATCAATGAAAGCAACCGCAAAGAAATCTACCATATCATTGAGTGCATGTGCCACCTCCACTGCTCCGTGACCATATGCATCTGCTTTAATAACCGCCAGCATCTTCTTATCCTTATCCACTAGAGACTTCATAGCCGCCACATTATGTCTTATATTATCAAGATTTATCACTGCCTGTACCCTGTTATAATTTCTCATTTTCCACTCCTTTTATCACCATAGGTATGGATTCAACTATATCTCTGGCTATCATCCCATTTTTTCCCATGCGCTCAGCTGCAAGATCACCTGCCAGCCCGTGGATATACACACCAAGCTTAGCCGCTTCATACGGTGAACTACCCGTGGCTATAAGTCCCGTGATCACCCCTGCAAGCACATCACCTGCACCGGCTGTGGACATGCCATTGTTTCCCGAGGTGTTGATGTAAATGTCACCACCTCTGCTGACACATGTCCTGGAGTCCTTGAGCACATCTATAACATTATACTCCATAGCAAAGTCTTTGCACACCCTTAATATATTCTTTTTGATATCCGGTATAGCTATATCTGTGAGTCTTGACATCTCCCCGAGATGCGGAGTAACTGTGACCTCACCCCTGTGCTTTTTCAGAAGTTCCAAATCCTGAGATATGATGTTCAGCGCATCTGCATCCAGAACAAGGGGTTGCTCTGCCTCACATATCACATAGCGGAGAAGTTCTTCAGCTTCCCCTGACCTGCCAAGTCCAGGTCCCACAAGAATGACATCCGCCCACGAAACTGCATCCTCTGCACACTTAAGAGCCTCAACTTCGTCACTGTATGTCATAAGAACAGCCTCCGGTATCCTATTTCCAATCACCGTACGGTTTAAACTGTGTGTATAAACCTTGACAAGCCCTGTTCCTGTCCTGTATGCAGCCTCTGCAGCAAATACTGCAGCTCCGGACATATCAGCACTTCCAGCGATGACCGCAGCCCTGCCATATGTTCCTTTGTTGGAGTTGTCGCTGCGTTTTGGAAGACGCGCAAGATCTGACAGATCATAGCCATAAGCCTCAGGTGCTATGTCCTGAACCTCTCTATCCGAAAATCCAATCTCTCTTACAACTACCTGCCCAGCCATATCGCATCCCGGGTGCAACACAAGTCCTCTCTTGTTAAGACCAAATGTCACTGTCAGATCAGCCCTGAAGGAAGTCCCAAGCACCTGACCGGTGGTGGCATCCACTCCCGATGGCAGATCCACAGCGATCTTGTATCCCGGCATGTTGTTCATCTGCTCTATGACATTCTTCCATATTCCTGCCACATCACGTTTCAAACCGACTCCAAAGATTCCATCGACTATAATGTCATACTCCTTCTGTGAGATCTCATCTGTGACCTGGATACCGAGATTCCGCACTATATCCAGCTGGTATGCAAAGCTATCACTCACCTTTGACAGTCCGCTTATATAACACACCTCGACCTGATCTCCCTGCTGTGCCAGAAGTCTTGCAAGAGCCAGTCCGTCCCCGCCGTTATTTCCTCCCTCCACAACGATAAGACATTTGACACGTGCTGGAAGTACTGTATCCTTTCTTGCATTTATCTCCTCCAAAATCGATATAGCCGCTCTCTCCATCAGAAGTATTCCCGGGATTCCCCGCTCCTTGATGGTGCGTCTGTCTATCTCCTGCATCTCATCTCTATCCGGAAGATAAAACATATATATTCATCTCCTATCCGCTTATTATGTGACAAAACGGATAATTTCTCACGAAATTATCCGTTTTGATTCTGACATTTACTTAATTATTTAATTATCTCTTCTTGAGGAAATCAGGTATCTTTATGCTCTCTGTCTTTGGTCTTGGAACATGAACCGGCTCAACTGGTGTGGATGTGACCGGACTGCTCTGCTGTGATGTTGTAGCTGCGGTGTATGCAGGCTTTGTTGCCGGCTCTGTTGCAGCTGAACTGTTATTCATAAATGAAGGTCTGCTTGCAGCAACTGACTGTGATGCTGTACTGTGCGTACCTATGCTCTGACCTGCATATGTTGCTGTTCTAGGCTCTGATACAGGAGTTGTTGCAACAGCCGGCTTTGGAGTTGTTGTCATAGTTCCCATCGGAGATGCTGTTCCAGCATATCTTGATGTAACATCACTTTCTCCTGATCTCTCAAGACCTGTTGCTATAATAGTGATGCTTATATCCTCACCCATGTTGTCATTGTCAACTGTACCAAATATGATGTTGACACCGTCTCCGGCCTGCTCTGTGAGGTATGTAACTGCATCATATGCCTCAACGATTCCGATATTACCAGAGAAGTTAACGATAATATCTGTAGCACCTGATACTGTTGTCTCAAGAAGTGGTGAATCCATAGCCTCCTTGATGGCATCAACAGCCTTGTTCTCACCGCTTGCTGATCCGATACCGATATGGGCAATACCTTTATCTCTCATAACTGTCTGGATATCTGCAAAGTCGAGGTTGATAAGACCTGGCTTGTTGATCAGGTCTGTTACACCCTGAACACCCTGCTGAAGAACCTGATCTGCCTTCTTGAGTGCATCAGGAATACTTGTTCTCTTATCACATATCTGGAGGAGCTTGTCATTAGGGATAACGATAAGTGTATCAACGTTCTCCTTAAGTCTTGCAATTCCCTCCTGGGCATTTCTCATACGTGGCTTGCCCTCAAAACCAAATGGCTTTGTAACTACACCAACAGTAAGGATTCCGAGATTTCTTGCCATCTCTGCTACAACAGGAGCGGCACCTGTACCGGTTCCACCACCCATACCACATGTGACAAACACCATGTTGGCATCCTTGATGATATCAACGATTTCTTCTCTATTCTCCTCCACTGCACTGGCACCAATCTCAGGCTTTGCTCCGGCACCAAGACCCTTTGTAAGCTTCTCACCTATCTGGATCTTTGTTGTTGCTCTGCTAAGTGAAAGAGCCTGCTTATCTGTGTTGATAGCAATAAGCTCCACTCCTTCAACATTCTCATCAATCATTCTGTTTACAGCATTATTACCTGCACCGCCGACACCGATAACAAGAATCCTTGCTGGTGTTCTCTCGTCATTTGATTTTATTTCAAGCACGGTTGCATCCTCCTTAATATTATTCTCTATTATTATATCTGTTATCTCTGTTTATCTGATAGATCACAATATACGGGCATAACTAGTCCGCTTTATCGCATTAGTACCTATATAATACGATTTTTTATATCAATACGCAAGATTTTTTTATTTATTTTCTTTAAATATAACATTACCATCGGATGCACTGTAATTCGACATGTCAAGCGTACCCTTCTTGCCCTTCAGTGTGGACAGGATATTTTCAAGATTCATAAACTTGCTCTCCAGGTTATCCGAATTGCCTATTCTTATCTTTATTCCGTCCTTGTGAAGTATTAGATTCTGCTTGTTATCGTATGTTATCTTATCTATCTGTATTTCATTCTTGTATATCAGCTGCGTCATAGTCAGTATCTCCTGGAAGAAACTATTGTCTCCCACCGAAAGCTTCTTGCCCTGCTCAACTCTGTCGCTTGTCAGTCCCTCTATACACGGAACATCATCCAGCTTCTTATCTGATATCTCAAGAACAATTCCATCTCCGTCGAAGTATGCATACTTGCCATTATGCTCGATACATCCCGCCATTGCTTTCTCATAAACTGTTATTGACACGGTGTTTCTGTTTACATATGAAACATCTATCTTATCTATAAATGTCACATCACCAGGAGGATTTATCTTGTTGTTGAGAATGAACAACAGCGTATTGCTGTATTTCTTTCCTCCGGAAACTATATCCTCCATCTGCTGGTCTGTGTAGTGATCTGTTCCGCTGACATTTATCTTTTTTAGCTTATAGCAGCTGTTGATTATGGCTGCCGATATAGCTGCTATCACGATCAGTACAAGAAGCACCCTGAGTATGATGAGAAAAACCTTCGCAGCCCTCTCACGTCTCTGCTTTCTTCTCTCGAGCCTCTCCTGCTTAAGTCTCTGTTTTCTCTCGATCTCCTGCGGTGTCGGCTTGCGCTTAACCTTTTTAGTCCTGACTCTGCGCCGTTCTTCATCAGGGCGTCTGTGTCCGTTCTGGACTCTGCGCTGTTCTTCAGCAGGGCGTCTGTGTCCGTTCTGGACTCTGCGCTGTTCTTCAGCAGAGCGTCTGTGTCTATCCTGGGTTCTGCGAGATTCTTCGTCGGGACGTCTGCGTTTATCCTGAGCTGTGCGCTGCCCGTTGTCAGTCTTGCTCCGCCTCTGCCCACCATCCGACGGTCTCCGACCTTCCTGCATCCTGCTGTTTTTTCTGCCCGACATCTGTGATGACCGAGATTGAGATGGCTGTGATGGCGGAACTCGTCTCTTGTCCACAGGAACACGCACACGTCCATCAAGGCGCCTTCCAGTCTCGACATCAACCTTACCGCTCTGTCTCCTCGCATCCGCCACATCGACATTTCTGCTTTTCCTGATCTGTTCGTCCGCGGAGCGCTCTCTCTGGGCAGGCCTGTTCTCGGTCAGATCACTTCGCGACGATCTTCTTGCAGGTGCCATCTTCACATCTCCAGGTCTTTTGTTCCTTCTCAGTGCGCTGTCATCTCTCACCACACCGCGCTGAGCCGCAACATCAACACTGTAATCATTCAGGCTACGACCGCGGCCATTTCTGTCAGATGTTCTCGTCTCCGGCCTGTTCGCCCCGCCTTTGGATCCGGAATATCTTCTGTTGTTTCCGGTATTTTTACCGGTTCTATTATTGTATGTTCTATTGTCTTCACTCATCAATATCTTCCTTTTCAGGATCTGTCGTTTATCAGTTTATGAGTTATCAGTTTATGGAATGTCTCTGACATCTGTACCCACTGTTCTTCCCCGCGCGACAGACATGACTATCCCTATCTCTATGAGAATAAAAATGATCGAACTTCCGCCATAACTTATAAAAAGCATAGGAACTCCCGTAGGCGGTATCGTATTTGTGACAACACCCATATTTATCAGAAGCTGGACGGCCACATGTGTCATCACTCCACAGGAAACCAGACTTCCGAACCGGTCATCCGCATTCATTGCTATCAGCGCCAGTCTGTACAAAAATACTATAAAAAGTACTATAAGAGCGATTGCTCCCACCATTCCCAGCTCCTCACACACAACTGAAAAGATCATGTCATTGTGTGATTCTGGAATAAAGCCCATCTTCTGCACGCTCTTGCCATAGCCCACGCCAAAAAGTCCGCCTGAACCTACTGCGTACAGCGATTGGACAGTCTGATATCCGTCGGCATACTGTTCCGGATCCAGCCAGATCCTCACGCGATCAGCCCTGTATCCGGCAAATAATATAAACAGTACACACCCAACTATACCACATATCCCTATAACAACAAAATGCTTTATGCCCGGGCTTGCCACAAATAATATGGCAAACATGATTACGAAGCATATTATCGCTGTACTGAGATTTTCTACTCCTATCAGGATTATTGTTATTACCGGAAACACCATAACCTTTATCAGGCATCCGGCCCGGCACAGATCCCGGCTTTTTACTGCCGCCTGTGCCGCCGTATACACCGTTATCGCCAGCTTTGCATATTCCGATGGCTGAAATCCTATCGGCCCGATATATATCCATCTGGAGGAGCCGTGGCTTGCCGTTCCAATCACAAGCACAAGTATCTGCAATAGCAATGATGATATGAGTATCAGTTTAGAATACCTGAAGAAAAATGTATGATCAATCCCGGATACACCGCACATCAACAATACCGCTGTAAGCATGTATACCGTCTGTCTCTTGAAGAAGTATATATCGTCACCGTACAGATCCATCGCTCTGTAACTGCTGGTGCTGTATATCATGGCTAACCCGAATATCAGAATAGCAGACAGGCATATCAACATAGGCAAATCCACATATCCATCCCAGGATCTCCTCCCGTGCTTTCGTGCCTTAGTCAACCTATCTTCTGAAACTACAGGTTCACCACGCAATCATATCACTCCTTATAGCTTCTTACATAATCCTTGAACTTAGTTCCACGCTCCTCATAGTTCTTGAACTGTCCCCAGCTTGCACATGCAGGCGAGAGAAGCACCGCATCACCATCAACTGCATTTTCATGGCAGTACGCCACTGCTTCCTGAAGGTTCTCCTCAAACACTATGGAATTGAAACCATGTCTCTTTGCACAGTCTGCTATCTTCTGTGCTGTCTGTCCTATAAGTACGAGGCACTTCACCTTTCCACCAAATGCCTCTATCCACTCATCATACTCTGAACCCTTATCATATCCGCCACCGATTAGATATGTAGGTGATACCATAGCCTGAATACCCTTGATGGCCGCATCAGGGTTCGTTCCCTTTGAATCATTATAATATGCAACACCGTTTATAGTATCAACATACTCTATTCTATGCTCAACTGCCTTAAATGATGTTGCCACATTTCTTATGACATCAACTGGTACTCCCATGTAGTATGAGATTCCAACCGCTGCAAGCACATTCTCAACATTATGTGCTCCGAGAAGCTTAAGATCACTGAGTGCAAGCACATTTATCTTCTTGTCTCCGTCCTCAAGCACTATATTTCCATCCTCAACATACACACCGCCGGCAGGCTTTTCCAGTCTGCTGAAATATACGACACGGACGTGGGATTTTGCTTTCTCACCCATGGCTCTTGTATGCTCGTCATCATAGTTGAGAACTGTCACATCATCCATGGTCTGGTTCTTGGTTATTGAGAATTTTACATTGCCGTAATTCTCAAATGTATAATGTCTGTTCAGATGGTCCGGTGTGAGATTCAGAATGGCACTCACATTCGGATGGAAATCTATGACTGTCTCAAGCTGGAAGCTGCTTATCTCTGCTACTGTGTCAGAATCCTCATTTGTTGTATCACACAGTTCAGTGTAAGGGATTCCTATGTTTCCAACAACTATCGTGCTGGCATTGTATGCCTTTACTATCTCGCCCACAAGAGCTGTCGTTGTTGTCTTGCCATTTGTTCCGGTTATTGCTGCTATCTTGCCCTTGCCATAATGATATGCAAGTTCTATCTCACTCCAGATAGGTATTCCAGCATTTCTGACTATGTCTGTGAACGGAGCGTCAACCGGTATTCCAGGGCTTATGACCATGAGCTGCGATGCCGAAAGTGCTTCCTCGCTAAGTTCACCCAGAACAACATTTACAAGCTCCGAATTATCCACTGACTCCTTTATCTTATCTATATCTCTGTCCTTGTTCTCATCAAACAGATATACCGAAACTCCATGATTTATCAGGAGCTTCGTCGCACTGATTCCACTTTTTCCTGTTCCTGCTACTATTGCTGTCTTTATCTCCATAATCTTCACCATGGCGTAATCTACGCCACTTTCTCCTTTCTATGGCTATATAGAACTATATATGACTATATTAAAGCTATCTAAATCCATTAAAGTGCCAGAAGTCCCACAACGCAGAGTACTGCTGTCACGATAGAGAATATGGCAACAACCTTTGACTCCGGCCATCCGCCAAGCTCAAAATGATGGTGTATTGGTGCCATTCTGAACACTCTCTTTCCTGTAAGCTTAAATGATACAACCTGTATTATAACTGACAATACCTCAAGGAAGTATATAAATGCTATAATCACTATGAATATCGGCATCTTGAGCATGTAAGCTGTAGAAGCAACAAATCCTCCAAGTGCCAATGAACCTGTATCACCCATGAACACCTTTGCCGGATATACATTGTATACCAAAAATCCGAGAAGGCTTCCAACTGCAGCACATGACACAGGTGCAACACCTGAACCTGTTCTGACTGCAACAACCGCAAAGAATGTCGCAATGAGAACTGTGACTGACGAAGCAAGACCGTCAAGTCCATCAGTAAAGTTTGCACCGTTTACAGTTCCAAGCACTATAAAGAATAACAGTACAACATAAAGTACACTGTTAAGCTGAATTGTCTTGCCCACAAATGGTATTATAAGTTCATTGTTAATTGTTGAATACTTCTCTACATAATATGCAAATACACCTGTTACTACTATCTGTCCCAGCATCTTCTGCCATGCACGGAGACCCATGGATCTCTTCATTACAACCTTGATATAATCATCTATAAATCCTATCAGTCCAAATCCCAGAGTTACAAAAAGAACTGGAAGAACATCAGGGTAATCTTTCATATATATAAGAGTTGTGATCGTAAATGAAAGCAGTATGATAAGTCCACCCATTGTAGGTGTACCTGCTTTTTTGAGATGTGCCTGCGGACCATCATCCCTGACAAACTGTCCAAACTTCAGTTTCTTCAAAAATGGAATCACTATTGGACATAACACTACGCTGATGCAGAACGCGATCACTACCGGTAAAATAATCTTTAAATCTAAATTCATTTTGTACTCCTTACCTGTCCACACATCATGGACTATGTATTTCTTTTACTGTTTTCAGACTGTCATAAATTTAATACTCATTTGATACTTTGTCAATTCCCAAATAGGGAAGAATGTTCAAAAATATATCCCTCACCACCGGAGCAGCAATGGTTCCACCGTAATAAGTTCCCTCCGGCTCGTCTATCAGTACGGCTGCCATAACAACCGGATTATCAGCCGGAGCAAATCCTATAAATGATGAAATATATCTTCCTGTACCTCTCGGCAGCTTCTCACTTGTAGCAGTCTTACCACCTATCCTGTAGCCCTCTATGGCACATTTTGAACCGCCGCCTTCTGCAACCACTTTCTCGAGCATTTCCCGCATCTGAAGCGAAGTGTTCTCACTTATAACCTGTTTTTTCTCTTCAAATCCCAACACACTTGTCTCCCCTGTCTCGCTATCCATCACCTTCTGTCCTATGTGCGGAGTTATGCTGTAACCGCCATTTATGACTGAAGCCACAGCGGACATAAACTGTATAGGCGTCACCTGAAACGACTGTCCAAACGAGATCGTTGCAAGCTCCACCGGTCCAACATTTTCCTTTTTATGCATTATGGAATTTGCCTCACCTGGAAGATCTATACCACACCTATCAAAGAGTCCTAGCTTGTGATAGTACTCGTACAGACCATCCACTCCTGTCCTCTCCCCTATATCCATAAATGCAGGATTACAGGAATTCATGAGAGCCTGTTCAAGAGTTTGGCTTCCATGCCCTGTTGTCTTGCTGCACCTTATCCGTCGATCCTCAACTATCCTGTATCCGGGGCAGTAAAACGAATTGCTCTTATCCACAGCCCCAGTCTCAAGAGCCGCCGTGAGAGTGATCATCTTTGCCGTGGATCCCGGTTCATATGTATCACTTATAAGATAATTTCTCCACATATTATTGAGCTTATCCATCTGACTCATGACAGTATGTATATTGCCCGAAGCTTGATCATTTGCCTCCTCTTTTCGTGCATCTGTGTCTTTTTCTATGCCATTCTCTGTGCTCTCCGCTGACTTTTCACCGTCATTTATCAGTTCAAATGGTTTGTTGAGATTGTATTCTGGCGCATCGACCATGGCATATATCTCACCATTTTGTGGATTCATGACCAGCACGCACACCCTGTTCGCATTCTTTTCAGTCATGACTTTGTATGCCGCCTGGGTTGCATACTTCTGTATATTAATATCTATCGTTGTCACAAGGTCATCGCCTGGAATCGGATCATTTCTCGTCTCCGCGTATTCCGCAAGTTCTATTCCCCGCGCATCCGTAACGGCATTTATACTTCCGGGAACTCCGGTTAGCACGCTGTCGTAAGACACCTCAAGTCCGAGTATTCCCTGATTATCCGCGCCTGTGAATCCGAGCATCTTGGATGCCAGTTCATCATACGGATAATTTCTCTTGTAATCCTCATCCACCTTGATCCCCGGCAGTGCCGCAGCTCTTATCATGTCACCTGTCTCCTCGCTGACATTTACCGCTATGATCTCCCTGGACGATACCTTTGTCACCTTTTTCCTGATCTCCTCCGGAGATTTATCCAGATACTTCTCCAGCAGATCTATGACCGCCTCCTCATCTTCTATCTGGCTATGTATGACGGACACCGAACATACTGCCCTGTTGTCCGCAAGTATATTTCCATTTCTGTCGTATATCCTGCCTCGGGGTGCTTTTATACTTCTCTCACGCTCGTGAAGATTATCCGCCCGCTCACTATAGTATTTAGCCTTTAAGACCATTATGTATGCCAGTCTACCGATTATAACCGTAGCAGCTATGCACACCATAACAAATATATATTTTATCCTCCGTCTGTTGTAGCTATATACTTTCACTCGATCGTCCTGCATTTTTTTACTATAGTATTACTGTTATCTCTGTTCTATTCCTCAAACCACAAAAACAGCCCATGGATACGTTTATATCTTATATCCATGGGCTGTTTAATATATATTTGATAAGATCATTCTCCATCTGAATAATCCGCCACACCACCGGTATCTTCATCATATGTCGTGGTATCATCTGTATAGCTATCATCTGAATACGAGTCATCCGCGCTGTAATCCGGTGTATCATCTGTGTAGGAGTCACCTTCCGATGAATCATCCGTATATGCGCCATCACCTGATGAATCGTCAATATAACCGTCATCCGTGTAAGATGAATCTCCATCCGATGTATCGTCAGTGTAGGAATCATCCGTTCCGTCATCTACCACTGCATCATCTGATGATATATCTGCCTCTGTATCGTCCTCTGTAACTGTCTCATCATCTGCAGAAACAGCCTCATCTGTTCCGTCATAAGATACGTCATCAGAGTTTGTTGCATATACATTGAGATATGGGAGGAGATCCTCCATAACCTGACTAAAAAGCTTTGCACCGGCTCCCGATCCTTCCTGGTCCTCAACATTAGGCTCATCGACAACTACATAGAGCATGATCTGAGGATCTTCAACCGGGGTAAATCCTATAAACGAAAGAACATAGTTTCCATTTCCTCTAGGCAGCTTCTCCGCTGTACCAGTCTTACCTCCAATGGTATATCCTTCTACACCTGCGGCATATCCGGTTCCCTCTTCAACTACCGCCTGAAGGTATGTTCTGAGATAATCGGAGACACCTTTTGATATCGTTTTTCTCACCAATACCGGTTCAATATCCTGTACAACATTTCCATCATCATCCAGAAGCCGCTTTACCACATGTGGCACATAATAATTTCCACCGTTGATTACTGAGCAGAAACCTGCTGCCATCTGTATCATGGATGTTGTAACACCCTGTCCAAATGAGGATGTCGCAAGCTCCATAGGGTGAAGATATTTTGCACTGTACTTGATCCCTGTGGTCTCTCCCTGGAGATCTATTCCGGTCTTAGAGCCTATGTTGAATATCTCCTGGTACTTGTCAAACGTCTCCGGTCCCTCCTTCTCGGCTATCTGCATAAGCGCATCATTGCATGATACAGCAAGTGCTCTTTTTACATCCACAGTTCCATGTCCGGCTCTGTAACTACAGTATACCGGAGACTCCCCTTCAACCGGAGTCTGCGAACCATCGCAGTAAAATTCATCGCCATCTGATATAACACCATCCTCCATAGCTCCTGCTATGGTAAATGCCTTGTATGTTGAACCAGGTTCGAGTGCATCACTTATACAATAATTCTGCCAGAGATAATTCAGAGCCTCCGTCTTCTGTTCTTTTGTGAAATGGCTTACCGTGTCCTTAAATTCCTCGTCTGTCATGGCCGAGAAGTCATAATCGACCTCCTCCGTCTTAACATTTTTCTTCTCCTCGGTTGTCTGATTTTCCGAAGATGATTCATCATCATCCTCCGTACTGCTTTCAGTGGTGCTCTCTGTAGATTTTTCCTCAGACTTCTCTGCCTTCTTCTTGTTATCTGACCCCTCAAGATATACCCCTTCTGTAGATTTCTCCGTGGACTTCTCTACCGATATAAGACTGTCTGCAGTCTCATCGGCTCCATCCACCTCCACCTCCTGGGTAATCGGAACTATCTTATCCTTCAGCGCCTGCAGATTTGAAGCGTCATTTGGATCGTACACACGTGAGCTTGCCATTCCCAGCACTTCTCCGTTGTTTGGATCCATGGCAATGATTCCTATCTGCTTCGCTCCAGTATTCTGCATATACTCAGATATATTATCCTCTATTATCTTCTGGATATTCATATCCAGAGTAGATACTATTGTCTCTCCGTTCTGCGCAGGCACGGTCTCTGATGCCATACCGTCAGTTCCGGACATGTAGCTATATGATTTTCCATCAACTCCGTTCAGTTCATCGTTGTAATATCCCTCGATGCCATACTGACCCACATTTCCGTCAACTGTGTAACCGAGAACATGACATGCCAAAGTTCCATTTGGATAATTTCTCTTGTATTTCGTTTCAAAATAAACTCCAACAACATTATCTCCCTCATCCGTCTTACAGTAATTTTCAAATTCTCTTACTTTGTCGTACGAAAGATCCTGAACTATATTCTGATAATACCCATAATCTCCTTCAATTGCCAGTTTCTCATCAAGTTTTTCTTCAGATATATCAAAGAACTTAAGTATGGCTGCCCTTGTCGCTGTCAGGTATTCATCTTTCAGTCTTATGTTATTAGGTTCTATTATCAGACTGTATGTCTTCTCACTGTTTGCCAGGACATTGCCGTTTCTGTCCAGGATCTCGCCCCTCTCGTAGGGTATAGTTGATGATTCATAATTCTCCTGCAGAACAACCGCCTCAGAATACTCTTTTCCATTTTTTATATTTATCTGGAGTACTCGTATTATAAATATCACCATGGCTATAATCAACACTATTACAGCCCAGCTGCTTTTCTTTCTCATTCCTTCCAAAAATGATTTTGACCTAGCTGACATCTGTACTTACCACCTCTTCCTCAAAAAATTATCCCTGAGGTTTACTTAGCCTCAGGGACATCCTTGTACTGTATTACATAATCATCACTATTCTGGGAATAGTATAAAGTTTGTCCCGGCTGTGAATATACCATACCGAGCTTCTGTGTTGCAATATCATATATATTATTCAAGTCAACCATCGAATCCAAACCTGCGCTATATCCCGTGTTCTCATCAAGCTGTGTCGCCACCTGCTCCTTGAGATCCGCCACCGTGTTCTTGGCAACTCTCACGTCCGAAATTAGCTTCAGCAGATAACAGCAAAGCGCAACCGCAATCACTATCGCTACCACCATTCCCGCTGTGTATCTGATCTGCGCATTTGTAACAGCTTTCTTCTCAGCTTTTCTCGCTGCTATATTTCTTCTGTTTTCTTCTGTCAGATGGGATGTCTTCTGGTGCTTTCTCCGTGGCTGTGGAACCATTGCCGGAGCTGCCGAACCACTCATATATCTCTCGCCCTCTGCCCTGTGTCTTGCTCTGTTTGCTTCATTCAATTGTCTCGCAGAACTACCTTCTGTGTAGCGTCTTCTATCTGCCATTATATATCGCCTCTTTCATTTATATATCAAACAGCCTCAAACACCCTGAGTTTTGAGCTCTTTGATCTTGAATTCTCTATAAGCTCCCTCTCCCCCGGTATGATAGGTTTTCTCGTTATAACCCTGCCGCGGGACTTTCTTCCGCATGTGCACACTGGGAAATTTGGCGGACATATGCATGGATTCTCATTCTTTCTGAATGCAGTCTTCACTATTCTGTCCTCCAGGGAGTGAAATGTGATGATACACAGCCTTCCTCCAGGATTCAGACTAGCTATCATTCCATCTATCGAATCACGGAGCACATCAAGCTCCCTGTTGAGTTCGATCCTTATAGCCTGAAATGTCTGTTTTGAAGGATGCCCCTGTCCATTCCTCGCCTTTGCCGGAATTGATCCGCGGATTATGTCATTAAGCTCCTCCGTCGTATCTATCTCTTTATCCTGACGGTACTTACATATGTGGTACGCAATGCTCTTTGCATACCGCTCCTCTCCGTAATCCCTGAGTATCCTGAACAGTTCCGCTTCCGGATACTCATTCACGATATCCTTCGCTGTCTTCGACTGCCTGTTGTCCATCCTCATATCCAGTGGAGCATCAACCCGATATGTGAATCCTCTATCCGCATTATCGAGTTGATATGAAGATACCCCCAGATCAAGGAGTATCCCGTCCACCTTCTGTATGTTCAGTTCATCTAAAATTCTTCTGAAATTCTGATAGTTATCTCGGACTATCGTCACCTTGTCCTTATACGGTTCAAGTCTCTTCGTAGCCGCAGCTATTGCATCCTCATCCTGATCAATGCCTATGAGTTTTCCGCCTTCACCAAGCCTTCTGACAATCTGTTCTGAATGCCCGGCACCTCCCAATGTACCATCCACATAAATGCCGTCAGGCTTTATATTCAGATTATCTATGGTCTCTTCAAGTAAGACCGACTTATGTGCAAATTCCATACTCAACTACCATTCTTCTCTTAAAAACTAAAATCAAGCTCATCGAGCTTGTCCGCAAGTTCTGCCATACTCTCGTCATCAGTAACGTTCTCTTCGCCTTCCCAGTTAGCTTTGCTCCAGATCTCAGCCTTCTCTCCATTACCTATGATTATTACATCCTTATCAATCTCAGCATACTCCCTCTGTTTTGGGGAAAGAAGTATTCTTCCCTGTCCATCCGGTTCGCACTTGACCGCACCTGAAAGGAAACGTCTCTTAAATGTTCTTGCAGTCCTGTTCGTAATAGGAAGCTTGTTCAGCTTCTCCACGAAGCTTTCCCACTCTTCATTGCTGTATACGTAAAGGCACTTATCAATACCCTTCGTAACCATAAACGACTCGCCAAGTTCTGCTCGGAGCTTAAGAGGCATGATCAGTCTTCCTTTTGCATCAAGCTTATGTTCATATTCACCTGATAAGCATCTGGACATTCAGATCTCCTCCTCTTCTTAGTTCTTTCGCATATTCTCAGCAGCCGGCAGCAAATTGTTGTAGGTATTCCGGGATATACCGTATTTCCCTTATAGATGAAAACTGCTTTCAAAACCACTTTTCACCACCGAGTTTCACAGTTCACCCACTTGTAACCATTATTCTATACTATCAACCCTGAAAATGCAACCCTGTTATACAAAAAAACTGTGCGCAAAAGCATAAAAAAGCCTGTAGATTCAACACTTTTTCATGTTAAATCTACAGGCTTTTTTGTAGTGGGGGCAAATCCCAGTTTTTCTCCACTGTGTGGGAAATCTGCCCTAATATATGTTATTTTCTAATATATATTTGATTATGATCGTTTTACATATGAGCAAAAATCAGCGTCAATTTACTTGTTTTCTCTATTTTTTTCGTGGACTTTTAGAGTTTCTGTTCCACTAGCCTCCACCGGCTGACTCTCAGCTCCACTGTCCTCCACCGGCTGCTCCTTGGCACTATCGGTCTCCACCAATCGGCTCTCAGTTCCACTTGTCTCCACGTGCTGGTCATCCGTTCCACTTATCTCCACTGCAGGCCAGCCATTCTTTGCACACTTTACATAGTTTATGACAAGCAGGATAACCGCCGCTATGAAACAGACAAGTGCAAGCGCCTGGGATACTTTGATTCCTGTGCTGCCTATCATCAGAGAATCACTTCTGAGTCCCTCAATGATGAATCTTCCAAGGCCATAACCTCCCACATATATAAGCGCAAACTCTCCTTTGAATTTCTTGTGCTTTCTGTATATAAATAAGAAAACAAGCAGTATCAGGTTCCACAGAGACTCGTACAAGAATGTTGGATGAACCGTTATACAGTCCATGCCATCTATATTCACCACATTGTCAAGCATCTTCTGGGTTATAACACCGGTTCTCTCCAGATAGTCAAGATTTCCTTCTGATCTGTAATAATCAAGTGGGATTGCCATGGCCATCTTGCTGTTCGTATATGCGCCAAATGCCTCCCTGTTGAAGAAATTTCCAAATCTTCCAAGTATCTGTCCGATAAGTATTCCAAACGTGGCAGTATCAGCCATGAGAACAAAATTAACTTTTCTCACTTTACAGAAGATGACCGCCGTGATGATTCCGGCTATGATTCCTCCGTATATGGCAAGACCGCCACCTCGAATGTTGAGCATCGCCTTGATGGTTGCCCCCACATCGCCCTTCACAATATATTGGTCAAGCCTGAACAGTATATAGTAAAGTCTTGCGCCAAGTATCGCCGGGATTATGAGTATCAGTATGAAATCCAGATATGTCTCAGGATTCTGCCCGGTTCTCTTCGCCTCTTTTGTGACAAGCACATACGCCAGCAGGAAACCTATCATGATGATGATCCCGTAGAATCTTATCTCAAAGCTTCCTATACTAATATGGTCGCCTATATTCTTAATCGTTATCCCGAGATTTGGGAAAAATATATTTCTAAAATATTCTGATATCTGAGTCATATCATTACATCCTCCTTTATTCCGTATGTAACCACATGACTTCTCTATACATTAAACTTGAAGAGAATCACATCTCCATCCTCAACCACATATTCCTTGCCTTCCTGTCTAACAAGACCCTTCTCCTTAGCTGCAAGCATACTTCCGCAGTCCATGAGATCCTTGTAGCTTACGACCTCAGCCTTGATAAATCCTCTCTCAAAGTCTGAGTGGATCTTGCCGGCTGCTCCAGGTGCCTTTGTTCCCTTCTTGATGGTCCATGCCCTTGACTCCGTCTCTCCGGCTGTCAGATAACTGATAAGACCGAGAAGTGAGTAGCTTGCCTTGATAAGCTTGTCAAGACCAGACTCTTTAACTCCGAGATCCTCGAGGAACATCTTCTTCTCCTCATCGTCAAGCTCTGCAAGTTCCTGCTCTATCTGTGCACATACTACAAATACCTCTGCATCGAAGTCCTTTGCATACGCCTTTACCTTCTGTACGTTTTCATTCGACGCACCGTCATCTGCTATGTCGTCCTCACCTACATTTGCTGCAAATATAACAGGCTTCCATGTGAGAAGGTTGTACTCCTCTATCCATGCCTGCTCGTCCTCATCTGTGACCTCGATGGTCTTTGCAAGCTTGCCATCCTCAAGATGAGCCTTGATCCTCTGCTGGAAGTCAAGCTCCTTCGCAAGCATCTTGTCGTTTCTCGCGCCTCTGATGGTCTTGGCGATCCTTCTGTCAAGCACCTCTATATCTGAGAAGATCAGCTCCAGATTGATGGTCTCTATATCTCTGATTGGATCTACGGAACCGTCAACATGGATGACATTTGTATCCTCAAAGCATCTTACAACGTGAACGATGGCATCAACCTCTCTGATATTTGCAAGGAACTGATTGCCAAGTCCTTCACCCTTTGACGCGCCCTTTACAAGACCCGCGATATCTACAAATTCTATAACAGCAGGTGTTGTCTTTGCAGAGTTATACATCTCTGTGAGCTTGTCCAGTCTCTCGTCCGGCACTGCAACGATACCTACGTTTGGATCTATTGTACAGAACGGATAGTTAGCTGATTCCGCTCCTGCCTTTGTAAGTGAATTGAAAAGTGTACTCTTTCCCACGTTTGGGAGTCCTACGATACCTAATTTCATGTATACCTCCTTGGGGACGTTCCTTTTGTAACGAAGAGTGTCCCTCTGTATTATTTCTTCCTATATATTATAGTGCAGCCACAAAATAGCCACGCATACAAATTCTAATATACTATAACGTGGCTAAATTGTAAATGTTTAATGGGGACGTTCCTTCTGTCACGAGGAGTGTCCCCTGTATTAGTCGCGTAAGAATTTCTCTTTATTCCAGACTCTCCGCAATGCAGTCAGTCCATTCCTCCAGATCGCCCTCATGTCTGTTCTCGCCGCTCATGTAGAAACTGGCTACTATAAGTCTCCTTCCTTTTCTCATGACCACGCTCTCTGATCCGTCCCAGTAAGCATCTACATCATCCAGCCCAGCTATCTTCATATCAATTTTCTCATAGTCAGACTGATGCTTTGCCCTCTGCACATAAGCCTGATAAAGCTTATTTGCCAGCCATTCATTCTTTGCCTCATGATAGGTTATCACCAATCCACCATGACATATATTTCCATCTGTGTAAACTATATCACCATACTCATAAACCTTGTAATTTTCAGGCCACAGAATATCAGACCATTTGCTGATCGTATTCACATCATCGTCCACGTTATCTACCTTCTGAATATCGCTGCAGGATACCAGATCTGTTATTGTCTGAAACGGAACTTCTCCCTGATATTCGGAAAGCGGCATCTGGTTTCTGTCTACGCCATCACTCAGTATAAACATACATCCAAACACTATCATTGCCACATATGCAATTATTCCAACAACGGCCTTTACTGTGTATATTCTGGCGCCTCTTCTCCAGTTTGTACCCGAACCCAGACTATCCCCATCAAGTATTTTTCTGCGGAGCCTGTACAGACTCACAGCCTTAACCAGACCGGTCACTATAAATATGATCACGCACAATACGAGGGCAATACTTGTCAGGCTTCCTCTGTTTACCATCGATAGGAACGGCTGACTTGTAAAGACAATTGCAAGATATACTATTATCCAGATGGACATCCATATTATGTTAAACCTCTGACTTCTATGCAGCGAATTCATCGCCATCGCCTGGACCTCAGTGTCTGTGTCCATCTCCCTGGCATCCATATCATCTGCTCTGTATATATTAAATACTCCATACTTTGCCACGTACTTCCATCCAAAAGCGCCGTTCAGCTCCACCTCATCATCACTTGGTCCGTCGTTGTCATATATCACGAATCCTTTCTGAGCCGGCTGTAACCTATACCTCACCTTTTTAGGTTCGCACCTGTCAAACGCAGCTATTCCACGGAACACTCCACCATCCCGCAAGATATACCCCCGCTCCGCCATATATGAGAGCCAGCACTCAACTCCGGTCACATCATAATCCGGACATGGTATGATGCGGTGCACACTTTTTGTATCTTTTTTCTCCACCATCTTTGAGTCCTCCATACAAATTTTTTGTGAATAGTCCGCACTCCGCTGCAAATGCATCTCTACATTTCATTTGCTGCATCTTCAGCATCCCTCACACACATTTTCAGTCTTTCCACCTCCTGCTCATATGCAGATACACCCTTATCTGTGATGCTGTATGTTCGCTTACGGCCTTCCACCTCAATTTCCCTTATCCACTTTTCCTTCTCAAACTTTCCCAATATAGTGTACAGAGTCGCCGGCCCGATCTTTACCCTTCCACCGGTTTTCTTCTCTATATAGTCTGCCACATCTATCCCACACATTGATCCTTTTGAAAATGCCATCAACACGTAGAACATGGATTCAGTCAGAATATCCATAGCTTTCTTTGGCATATTATCACATCTCTTTCCTAATATCGTTTATTGATATCATATAACGATATTGTATAGTGCATAAGAATATTTGTCAATACAACAAATATCCACTCTGATCTTTCTCGCCATATATAGCATACTTTCAACTATACCTACTGTTCTTTCGCTTTTTTCTTCTTTTCTGACATAGCCATATAGAATATGACATTCAGTACGATACCTGCGCATGTTGCTATCGGCGCTGCAAGTCCTATATTTGTAAGGCTCGCATCTGGCTGTATACTCATGTAATAGGCAAGAGGCAGTCTAACGAGCAATGTCTGGATAAGTCCCTGTATCATGACCCATAGTGACTTCTCATGTCCATTGAAATATCCTATCATGCTGAACAGCACCGCGGTAAGTATAGTCTCAGGTGCAAAGCCCCTCAGGTACTCGAAGCCCCTCTTTATAACAGCCGAGTCAGTGGTAAAGATCGATGTCAGTTTGTCACCAAAGAACCACACGCAAATGAATACCACCACGCCGACAGAAAGTCCTATGCCCATACCGGTAAGCATCGCTTTTCTCGCTCTGTCCTCTTTTCCAGCTCCAACATTCTGCGATACAAATGAAGCCATGGACTGCATAAGCGAACTTGGTACCAACATGGCAAAGCTGACTATCTTGCAGGCAACGCCATATCCTGATGATGCCTCCAGGCCAAGTCTATTGATAAATGCACACAGCGCTAGAAATGACATCTGCGTGAGAAATTCCTGCATCGCCAGCGGAAGTCCAACTGAGAGCAATCTTCTGCACTGTCTGTTTAATCTGAAATCTTTTCTTGATATCTTAAATGGAAGCTTTTTCTTCTTCAGCAGCACAAGCGCAAGGACAACACTAACCGCCTGGGCAACCACTGTTGCTATGGCTGCACCCGCAGCGTCAAGATGGCATCCCGCAACCAGGATAAGGTCACCGATAACATTTACTATACATGCCACAAACACAAATATAAGAGGTGATTTGCTGTCTCCAAAACCTCTGAATATCGCGGTGAGCACATTGTATGCCATAATGAAAAATATTCCTCCTCCGCATATCCTCACGTACGATGATGTAAGAGTGACCGCCTCAGCCGGTGCCTGCATCAACACGGACAAGGGTATTGCAAACGTCACCATAACAACTGCCAGCACCACCGCAAGTATTGCAAATATGGTCGTGGCGCCTCCAAGAAGCTCTCCTATCTGATCTGTGTTCTTCTCGCCTATATATCTGGCAATAAGCACTGTGACACCCATAGCAAGTGCTGTTATCACAAATGTAACCAGATTGAGCACCTGGCTGCCTGTTGATACGGCTGAAAGTCCCGCCGTCGAACCGAATCTTCCAACCACCAGCAGATCAACCGCACCGTATGCAGCCTGAAGTATCAGTGCTCCAAGAATCGGTCCCATGAATGGGAGCATTTTTCTAATTATACTTCCCTGTGTAAAATCTGTTTTATCCTGTACACTCATCTTATGTCTTGACTCCTTTTGCTCATAACATCATAAATTTTTTCAATGGTCGCTATCATAATATCTGCATCTTCATCTGTGATATCGGTAAGAGACTCCCCCAGTCGTGTAAAATACTCGTCAACATATTTGCAAACCAGATCTCTGCCAGCCTGAGCGGTCCTTATATACACAATACGTCCATCCGCCTCTGAAGCCTTCTTTTCCACAAATCCGAGGCGTTCCATATCCTTTATCGTCTTTGTCACTCCCGGTCTTGGGAGTCCCAGTTCATCACTTATATCACTGACCTTTACCTCAGTCTCAGGCCTCTCAAGTCTCGTTATCACATCAAGATAATGTATATGAGTCGGTGTGACTCCATTTGGCAGCTTTGGCATCATATCTCTGACTCTCTTAGCTTGATAGCAGGCATCCATCACCTGTTTTATCTTTTCCTTTGTCATAGCATTCCTTCCTGTAAATTTATCAAATATTGTTTTATTATTATTTTGTGTAATTACTCAATGTAATTATCATTGGTAAGTATATTCATATTTTTCTTTTTGTCAAGGGGTATACAAACTCTTCATATGCCCGGTTAATACATTAGCCACAATGCATAAAAAATGCTCCACCTGATTCTCTCACAGATGAAGCATTTCATTATAAAACTTATTACTTGCGCCGTGCAACTTTACCAAAGCTCTCGTCAAGCCCTTTTTCTAACTACCTTTACTATCCCCACAACCGACTCGATCAGAACCACCGCCACAAATGGTATTCCTGCAAGTGTTATGGCGAACATCATGTATTCGATCCCATTCAGCAGATGCTCCCATCCTCCTGTAGCCTGCGGCACTATCCACATTTCATTCATAACCAGAGCACCAATCAGAAATCCCAGTATCAATCCACAGATCATCCACGCCGCACAGATTATGGCGACATCTTTCAGCCGCACAATCTGATTATCGTATATCCATTTTCTGAATATAATATACAGAATTACGCATATCAGGGGTACAGCAAATACAACGACCAGATTATAACTATCATTATATGTTTCTTCTATGTAATCAGACAGCGTCATAATGCTCCAGCATATTATCTGCACTATAAGACATATCAATATTTTCTTCTTCATCTGACCTCCTTTGGGGACGTTCCTTTTGTCACGAAGAGTGCCCCGTGTCCCTCAAAACACTTCTACAAAGCTCTTTTCTTCTTTAAAGATATATTAAAAAAGTACATTTGCTTTGATTTTCTTAAAACCTTACCCGTGACAGGGGACGCTCTTCATGACAAAAGAAACGTCCCCACTTCACACAGCACCTGCATTCCACCGGAAAGCAGCATCACCCACACCGGATTCAGCTTGAATTTTCTGAGCAGAACAACACTCACTGCAAATATCACCACAAGATTCCACTTAGTTCCTGCGAGACTTATCATATCGATACCAGTCCAGACCGCCGTCACAAATATCGAAGCTCCCGCTGACGCGATCATAGCCACAACAGCTGGTCTTATGCCGTCGAGAATCTCCTGAAGAACATCCTGCTTGCGGTATTTCAGATACAGCCTGACTATGACCGTTACAATGATACATGAAGGGAGTACACATCCGAGCGTGGCAATCGCCGCACCGGCATATCCGGCCACCCGTAGCCCCACAAATGTCGCCGAATTGACAGCTATAGGTCCCGGAGTCATCTGGGATATAGTGATCAGGTCCGTGAACTCTGACATGGTCATCCACCCATGTATCTTCACTATCTGCCCCTGTATAAGCGGCATGGCAGCATAACCTCCGCCGAAACTGAAAAGTCCTATCTGGAAGAAACTTAGGAACAACTGCAAATAGATCATTATTCCATCCCCCCTTTGCCTGAGCGTTTTTCAGGATTTCCGTCAGAGGTATCCCCTGTCTTTTTATGCCCACGCCCTCTTCTTTTCTCAAGCTGTCCTCTACAAACACCGACAAGTCCACAGACAATTACTATGAACACGACATTTATCTCCAATATGTAGGATGCAACAAATGCAGCTATCATGACCAATACCCCCAGATCATCCCTCTGCTTTACTATGTCTGCTCCCATATCATATGTAACCGATGCTATGACCGCAGCAACTCCAGCCTGCATTCCCTCCAGCATCTGACTGATCACCCAGTTGGTCCTGAACGCGCTGTAACAGTAAGATATGATGGATATGATAACAAATGGCGGAATGATCGTTCCGACTATAGCCACCAGTGCCCCTGCCATACCGCACATTTTATATCCCACCGCTATCGCTCCATTTACCGCGATAGGTCCCGGTGACGACTGCGCTATTGCTACAAGATCAAGCATCTCATCCTGTTCTATCCAATGTTTTTCATCAACAAACTTTTTCTTCATAAGAGACACGATGACGTATCCACCCCCGAAGGTAAATACACTCAGATATAATGTTGTTATGAATATCTTTAAAAGGGTCCTGCCCTTTCTTTTTTCTTTTTCCATAATTAATCCTTGGGGACGTTCCTTTTGTCACGAGGAGCGTCCCTCTGTCCCACATTAGATATATATTCCTAATCAAGTCTAAATAATTTTCGTCTAAATATTTTTGCAACTGACATCTGCCATCTTCTGCATCATACTTTTTTTATCATCTTCTGTCGCAGACATTGCACGTATGGTTCTCTCAAACAATGATGTCAACTTTACTCCTTTTATTGCCCCATATCGAGTTTTCACCTTTCGCATGACAGGGGACACTCTCCGATACAAAAGGAACGTCCCTGATACATTCTATCATATGCTTCTACAAAGCGCTTTACTTCTTTTCAAAATATAGTATAATATTATATGTTTTGATTTTCTTAAACGATCGTTAAGCTATCGTATCTAATCAAATCCATTTTCATATGAATGATATTATGTGAATCATGTTATACGAAACCCATAGTCATTTCAATTTTTCAACAATTACCTCTTTATAACTGTTTTTTTGTCTTATCGTGGTTGGTTTTTGATGGCTATATTTTTGATGACCGTGTTTTCATGAATCACATTTTAACATTTATTTTTTCCACACTGTACACATCACATTTTATCACTTTGGAGGAGGTCCTTTTATGCCAAGAAAACCAAGAGCTATATCTGAATCAAACATTTACCACGTTGTAATTCGCGGAGCAGACCGGCAGCAAATGTTTGAAGAAAAGAATGATTATGTCAAATACCTGGATATCCTGAGCTATTACAAAAAAGAATGCCAATTTGAAATCTATGCATATTGTCTGATGTCTAATCACGTTCATCTTCTCATACATACCTCTAACACCCCACTGGCGACTGTATTTCGCCGTATTAACACGCGTTATGCGGTTTGGTTTAATATGAAATATGATCGAACCGGCTTCCTGCAGCAAGGCAGATATTACAGTGAACCTGTTAACAATGAACGATACCTTCTCACTGTAGTCCGCTATATACACCAAAATCCGTACAAAGCTGGCATAGAAGCTTTTCCCGGCGAGTCTTACCCCTGGAGCAGTATCTACAGTTATCTATCAGAAAACTCGGCATTGGTAGATATCGGACTGATAAACAATCTAATTGGTGATTCGAAGGCATTTACAACATTTCATCGAGAAACTGAAGAAGCCGACTGCCTAGACATTCATAAACTTACCAAAAGGCTCCCAGATGATGTTGCAAAAGAGCTAATTATCAAAGAAACCGGATGCCATACTATTACCGACTTTCAATCACTCCCCCTTTTAGAAAAGAAAAAATACCTTGCTCTTTTGCACGAACAAGGTATTTCTATCAGACAGCTGAACCGTCTCACGGGCACGTCTAAAGGAATCATCCAGCGAACCTTAACAGAGGGCATGCCTCACAACAGCAAGCCTCAGCCTTGACAGGAGAACACTCATCGGTACAAGGGACACCCGTCAGTACAAGGGGACACTCGTCAGTACAAAGGAACACTCGTCGGTACAAGGGGACACTCATCGGTACAAGGGGACACTCGTCGGTACAAGGGGACACTCGTCGGTACAAAAGGAACGTCCCTGATACTTACAATAGTCTGAATTTCTTCGCAAACTTTACGATGAGGCCTCCCTTTGGCATGTTGAGGAGCTCCTCTTCAGTGTAGCCTCCGACTTTGAGAATAGCCACCGCATAGAATATTATCGCCACAAATACAGCAACAAACATTGAGATGACCCAGTTTCCGATAAGCTTTCGGCAGCCCTCATATACAATGATCGTGACAACGCCCATGAAGATAGATGCTATAGTCGGTGCAACATATATTCTCCTGTTGTCCATCCTGCCGGTCTTGTACTTTGTAAGTGAACGCTGGTTAAATATACATATGAGCAGTGAATTTACTATGGAACCTAGAACCAGAGCATACAGTGCCCAGTCAGTACAATACAACATGATCACAAGGACAACCACATGTATCACCAGTGCAAGTGTGGCATTGATAACCGGCGCCATCACCTTGCCCATCGCCTGAAGCACACTGTTTGTCACAGTGGACTGTGCAAAGAACACGATGGATATAAATCCAAGATACATACACTTAGCCGCCATCGGATCTGCTCCCGAAAACAGGAGCTGTATGATTGGTTTTGCCAAAACTCCCATTCCAACGGCACATGGTATCGTGACAAGCATAGACATACTGAGTGCCTGATTGAGAAGTCTGTTCGTCTTTTTCATATCATTTTGTGCATACGCCCCTGATATTCCAGGAATGTATGCGATTCCTACTGAAGCTGCTATGGCAAGCGGAAGGTTCGTGAGGACCGTGTACTGTCCAGAATAAATACCGTACAATTTCGCCATTTCCAGCGAATCCATTCCCTTCATCTTCATGACAACATAAAATACCTTCATATCTATAGGGGTCAATACATTGTACACCACCGCAGCCACCACGATTGGAGTGACTGTTGCTATGATGATTCTAAACAGCTTTCCATAGGATTCTGTGTCCGGGCTTGTATCCATTTTCACAGACTCCATGATGCCTTTTCTTCTCTTCGCATATGCGAACAGTATAAATATCAATCCCCCAAGGACTCCGGCACCTGTACCCATGGCACTTCCCGCAGATCCGTACTTTGCATGTTCTGTGGTTCCCGCAGCAAATGGTCTTGCAAGCATGTACGCTGCAATTATACTTACCGCGGCATTCACAAGCTGCTCTATGATCTGGGATATAGATGTAGGCACCATGGTATTGTAGGCCTGCAGATATCCTCTGAATATGGCTAGGAATCCTGATATAAATATGGTAGGTGCAAGTATCTTAAGACTGAGCACAGCATTTGGCTGATCACTGACAAACCACTCAGCACCAAAGTATGTGATGAGTGCCGCCACAGCTCCCGCTATCACTACATATATAAATGTACAATAATAAATACGTCTGGCACTTTTGTACTGTCCCATTGCTATCTTACCTGCGACGAGTTTCGATACCGCAGTTGGGATGCTATATGTTGCTATCATGATGACCATTGCATATATGGCATATGCTGATCCATAATACCCATTTCCTTCATCTCCAAGTATCTGATACAGAGGGGATCTGTACAGCAGACCTATGATCCTTGACACGATTCCAGCGCCAGCCAGAATCCCCGCCTGAAGTGCCAGATTACTTCCTTTTCCTGATAGCTTGCCTTTCTTTTCCGCACCAGTGTTTGTACTCATATTTAACTCCTTATTGCCATTTCTATATCTATATTGTAAAATTCAAGTGTTGCATGCATGACCAAGTCACGCATATGCGCCACTGAACAATTTCCACAAACTATATATATACCAATTTTATGCTGCTAATTCAACCATAATATTTATAATCACTTCATATATTATGACGCAATATACCACAAGGAGGTATTTTACTATGGAATATTCATCACTTCCAAAGGATCCCATGGTCCTTCTCAGTTTCATCAACACAAAGCTCAGAGACGATTATCCAAGCCTTGACGAATTGTGCAGTTCTCTATGCGTTGATGCGGATGGTGTAAAGAAAAAGCTTGCAACCATAGATTATTCATATGATGAAAAAAAGAACAGATTTGTGTAAAAGCAAATCTGTTCTTTTATCTTATGTAATACAGAGACTCAGACTTTCTTCCCCGTATTGATATTCTTTTTTATTTGTGTGGATCTCCGGCTCCGGTATCCTCAGTCTGGTCTTCTCCAGCAGTTTGCTTTCCAGTATCATATGGATCACGCCCGGTACTTTCATCATTTTCCACAATATTTTTTGCTAGCTTTTCAGCATCCGCCCTGCTGGCAACGCTCTTCATAACATGCATGAATTTATCAAGGATACTGATCGGATCATCATCGGACTCATCTTCATCACCATCCTGATCATCTATATTCTGTGCCGTCTCTTTCTTTGAGTATTCATCGTCAGGTAGATCTGATGGATACTGAAGCATATGCTGTTTCTGCTTGAGCTTTCTCTTATTCTCACGCTCTTCCTGTTTCTGTTCTGGAGTCTTTTTCTTGAATCTTATGTCCTCTTCCTCTTCTGTCCTGTATATCGGTTCACCCGTCTCCTCATCAATCCTCTTTATCTTCTCATACTCAGAGGTCTTGAATGCCAGGTTCTTATCCTGCAGCTTTGCAGTACATGTCCTGTTGATATACATATAACAGCACGCAAATACAGGAACGCCCAGGAGCATTCCAAAGAATCCAAACAGGCCTCCACCCACAATAACCGCGGTAAGTACCCAGAAACTTGAAAGTCCTGTGGTATCACCAATGATCTTCGGTCCAAGAATATTCCCATCAAACTGCTGCAATATGAGTATAACAAGAAGCAGCACCAGACTCTTGATCGGATCGGCTATAAGTACGATAAAGAAACAAGGTATAGCGCCTATGATCGGTCCAAAGAATGGTATGACATTTGTCACTCCCACAATAACACTTATCAGCACTGCATATGGCAGATTGAGTATTGTAGAAACTATAAACATTATCAATCCAATTATAAGTGAATCAAGTATCTTGCCATTGATAAACTGTCCAAATATCCTGTACATCTCTGAAAGACCATCAAGGATATTATTCGCATTCTTTACCTTGAACACAGCATATATGATCTTCTTTCCCCTTGATGCTAGATATTCTTTATTTGCCATCACATATATAGAAGCCACTATACCTATAAGGAAATTATACAGGAATTTCAATCCGGAAAATACTCCGCTTCCTATATTCACCACGATCTTGTCTACATTAGGCATGATCTTTGTGTTCAACATATCCTGCAGCTTCAGATATGCTGTATTCATATACTTGTTCAGCTCATCCTCAGGGATATTGAGTTTTTGGAATTTCTCATTGATGTTCTCCACCATATTCTGCAGGTTGGAATAATAATTATCCATATTGCCAACCAGCTGCTTGATACTGTCATAGAGCTGTGGCACCACAAGCCATACTACACCAGTTATGATTCCCAGAAATACTATAGTTGTGAGTATAACCGACAGTGTTCTTGATACCTTAAACAGTTTCTTCTTATCCGTGATAACTTTGTCCTGAAATATCGTATGAAAAAGCCTGTCAAAAAATACAAGTACCGGATTCATAAGAAACGCTATGACCGCACCCACTATAATTGGTGCAAATGCGCCTGAGATTTTATCTATTATCGCCCGAAAGCCTGCCCACTGTTCAAGTATCTTGTTAAATAAAAGTCCCACGACGATTATTCCTATAACCGCCAGGCTTATATTTAAGATTCGTCTCTTTTTGTTATTTGCCGCCACCTTTTTCTCTCCCATCCATAAGCTTGTGTACGGCTCGCCGGGAAGTCCCGGCAACCGCTTTTTTATTATATTTGTTTTTACCGAATGGTGCAAGACAGCTTACACATATTTAACCAAGCCTTTATTATTTATTCCTAATAATTTTATAATTCGTGCATATAATGCACTTTAAAGGATTGTATATTCAGAATATTTATGTTGTTTAGTAATTATTTTTCTAGTAAAATGAAAACTAGCCAAGGGCAATGCGAGTTTTATCGCATATCAGGATTTCCTACACAAGGGAGGTGTTCTATATGAATTGGGAGATTGTAACCTGGCTTATAATATTTGCCGTATGTCTCATTGTTGAGATCATATCGCTCGGACTCACAACTATCTGGGCCTGCGGTGGCGCACTGGTTGCCATGATCATCGCATTTTTCGGCGGTTCATTACCGCTACAGATTGTTGTATTCCTTGTTGTAACAACCATTCTCTTTTTCACAACAAGACCTATTGCCAAGAAACATCTTGACAACAAACTGGTAAAAACCAACGTAGAGAGTCTCATCGGCAAACACGTGATCGTATCCGATGATATAGACAATCTCAAGTCAAAAGGTCAGGTTATGATTAATGGAGTTGAATGGACAGCAAGATCCAAAAGCAACAATATCATACCAACAGGTACCGAAGTTGTAATCTGCGAGATATCCGGCGTAAAAGCTATTGTTGAGCAGGCAGACCGGTAACGGAGAGCAAAAAAGGCCAGCATGTCTTTGATGTACATTATTTTATTACTTATTCACACACTATTTTAATTATTAAGGAGATTAATATGGACGGAATTGGAACAGCACTTATTATTATTTTATGTCTGATCGTGATTGTTGTTATATGCAGTACGATCAAAATCGTGCCACAGGCACATGCCTATGTAATTGAGAGACTTGGAACATATCAGGCAACATGGTCTGTTGGACTTCACATGAAGATGCCTGTCATTGACAAGGTTGCAAAAAAGGTTACTCTCAAAGAGCAGGTTGTTGACTTTGCACCACAGCCGGTTATCACCAAGGATAACGTTACAATGAGAATCGATACTGTCGTATTCTTTCAGATCACAGATCCAAAGCTTTTCAGCTACGGAGTTGAGAATCCTATCATGGCCATTGAGAACCTGACAGCCACAACTCTTCGTAACATCATCGGTGATCTTGAACTTGACCAGACACTTACATCAAGAGAGACAATAAACACCAAGATGAGAGCTACGCTTGACGAGGCTACTGATCCTTGGGGAATCAAGGTCAACAGAGTAGAGCTCAAGAACATCATCCCTCCTGCAGCTATTCAGGATGCAATGGAGAAGCAGATGAAGGCAGAGCGTGAGAGACGTGAGCAGATTCTTCGTGCTGAAGGTGAGAAGAAGTCAGCCATCCTCATCGCAGAAGGTAACAAGCAGTCAGTTATCCTCGAAGCTGAGGCCGAGAAGGCATCCCAGATTCTTCGTGCTGAAGCTAAGAAGGAAGCAACTATCAAGGAAGCTGAAGGTCAGGCACAGGCTATACTCGCTGTACAGCAGGCAAATGCAGATGGTATCAGAGCTCTTAATGAATCAATGCCATCAAATCAGGTTATCACACTCAAGAGCCTCGAAGCATTCACAAAGGCTGCAGACGGCAAGGCAACCAAGATCATCATTCCATCCGAGATCCAGGGAATCGCAGGTCTTACCTCTTCTATCGTAGAGGTTGCCAAGAGCACTGAAGCAACTGCCATATCAAAGCAGTAAGCAAAGAGATTAAGTTCGAAATAACCTGTTGGCAATATTGACACATCGGCCAACAAAATAATAAATATCACGAGTCTAAAAAAGGCATACATTACAGTGCATTTCACTGCACCAGTCATGTATGCCTTTTCTTATAACTTCATCTGTATATCATTCAGGATATTATAAATAATCCTTCATCTATATAGCATCATATATAATATTATTGCTCCGGAACCGGCAGTCTTCCGCTCTCATGCTGCAGTTCATCCCACACTGATCCAAATTCATATGTAACATCTATAATCTTATCCTGTCCCTTCGGAATACCGTACACAATATATTGATACACCACAGACATTGGAGTAAGGGCGTCATCTGTATATTCGCCATAAGAAATCGTTCTCTTTATTGGATCCGTATCGCTGCCCGTATCTATAACCACAATGTCAAAGCTTCCTATTCTCGCGCCGTGATTTAACAGTATATCGCTCACCAGATAATAGTCATAACTGTCATAATCAAAGTCTACTCCACTCAGATAACTTATCTCATCAGTGGTAATTTCCGCCCCACCGGGAAGAGTATATTTCTTATCATTCTCAATTTTCTGTCCATACTCTCCATCGTATAGTTTGTATAACTTTCCTTTAGGAGTGTCAAGCTTACTCACATCATACCAAACCGACGCATCAGCCTTCTCACCTACCACATATATATTATTTATAGGACTAGACTTACCTTCCAGTAAATCAGGATCATCATTCTGACAATATACAACCATATACCCGTAATCGCCTGACCTGACCATAAAGTACATATGCCCATGATCAGCATCCACTACTTCTGATATGTCATTGGCATCTGCATATCCATCATATGACACCAAAATGTCTATGTTCTCCTGACTCATAGGTTCCAACATCATACAGGATTTTGATCTGAGATATACATCAAAATAATCCCCTCCGTCTGACATATCCTCTGCATCTGAATCCCCATCATCCGGAGCATCCATCTCATATTCCATGTCATATACTACATATCCTTCGGGAATATCGGCATCTTCCAGATCTATAGGCTTCACTGAATCGATCGTCAACCACGCCGCATTTCCATCAGGATCCACATTCACCATCTTGTCTCCAAATGCATATCCTTTGACTGGGATACTATCAACATAATAATTCCCATCGCCACTGTATATTTCATCATCTGTATCCTCATATTCGTCTTCTGATTCTTCATCAAACCCAAGACTTTTGTCATGATCTGACGTGAGCGCCGAATAAACGATCCCCAAACTTATTATCAGGAAAAATACAATGATAATTATCATGCAGACTTTTTCCATTCTCTTTTCATTATCGAGTACGTCTTTTTCTTTCTTCTTGAACCACTCGCTGTGCACGTTTCCATACTGTTTATTCTTGTCTTCAGTATATGATGTCTGATCCTGATTGTAATCACCGGAATCTGCCGAGGCTGCTCCGCTTTCAAACTGCCCATCTATGTTTTTCTCCACATACCATGAACCGCATCTCGGACACATATGTCCTGTCTTTTCAGGATCGAATTTTTTACCGCAGCTTTTGCATATAACCTTCACTCATTCACCTCATCAGTCATTCTTACTTACGTTGTTGTACTGGAAGAAGTCGATCCTGTGATCTTTGAAGTAATACTTTGCATCTCGCTCATTTACCTCACGAAGAACCTTACACGGGTTTCCGACAGCAACCACATTCGATGGAATATCCGTTGCAACCATACTTCCAGCTCCTATGACGGTGTTATCACCTATAGTTACCCCCGGAAGTATCGTAACTCCTGCACCTATCCAGCAGTTCTTGCCTATTGTTATAGGTGCATTGTACTGATATCCCTGTTTTCTGAGATCTGCGTCTATCGGATGTCCCGCCGTAGCCAGTGTGACATTCGGACCAAACATTGTATAGTCTCCAACATATATGTGCGTGTCATCCACCATTGTCAGGTTGAAGTTGGCATATATGTTATTTCCAAAATGCACAAACTTTCCGCCCCAGTTTGCATGAAGTGGTGGCTCTATATAGCAGTTGTCTCCTATCTCCTCAAACATCTCCTTAAGCATCTGCTGCCTCTTGACCATCTCCGTTGGTCTGGTCATATTGAAATCATACAATCTGTCCAGGCACTTTATCTGCTCTCTGGCGATGTCCTCGTCACCCGGAAGATAAAGCTCACATGTGTGCATCTTTTCCATCTCTGATTTACTCATTATAAAAACCTCCTGTATTTTATTTTTGTCTTGGCAACCCCGACACGATGCAAATCCTTTCGTCTTCGCCATTGTGCATCATCGTCTCAGGATCACACAGGCTATATGAATAACAACAGGCACCACCAATCCGCGCAAATGCACACAATGATGATGCCTGTTATCTCGTCGTATATACATTATCTGAAAATATACATAATCTGCAAATGTACATACATGGCGCACTCGGCACCATATATAATATATAAATTAGTTGTACTTGTAGTAGTTGATGAGACAGCCGTCTGTGATGATCTGTCTCTCATCATCTGTGAGTTCTCCAAGTCTAAGCTCTATCTCAGCAAAATTCTTGTTCACAACATAAGCCTTGATAACCTCTGTCTTGTTCTTCACTGCATCCTTGACGCCAGGAATGAATACATAGTCGTCATTGTCAAAATCAAAGTCCTTGTCTATGACAAATGGAAGCATACCCCAGTTGATAAGGTTTGATCTGTATCTCTTGGTAGCATACTCCTTTGCAATGTTTGCCCATCCGCCGAGTACCTTCTGGCATGATGCAGCCTGCTCACGAGCTGAACCGTCACCTGGCTTAACAGCATATATGGTACTTCCAACTCCTGTATTGCTACCGCATACATCCTCGAACTTCTCCTTGATAGCATGCATAACTTCCTTGACCTCTGGGAATGCCTTACCCATGCACTCTCCAGCCTCACGAACCTTCTCAACCGCCTGAATAGCCTTTGCTCTTCCAACGTACTCAGGATCCTTTCTCGACAATGTGAACTCTGCAAGACCAAGAGGATTTGATCTGTATGATGAAGTCTCTCCTGATGGGATAAGCTCATCAGTTGTAGTTACAGGATCATGTATAACTGATGCTACTTTCAGGAGAAGGTTGTCTGTAAGTGGAACCATCTCAGGCCAGTCCTTGATGTTTGGACCAAACTTGATCTCAACTGATGGATCAGCTTTGCCGACACCGTTGTAAACTCTTCTGTCGTATATAGCTTTGTCGAAGAAATACTTTGGATGTGTGTACTCTATATCTGCAAGGTCTGTTGCTGATGTCAGGTATCCCTTGTTGGCTGCTGTTGCTGCGATCGAACGAGCATCCATAAGTGCAACAGATGATATCTGACCATTCTGTATCTTTGATCCCTCTCTGTTAGGGAAGTTTCTTGTTGAATGTCTGATGGAGAATGCGTTGTTGGCAGGTGTGTCACCGGCACCAAAGCAAGGTCCACAGAACGCAGTCTTAACGATAGAGCCTGTCTCGATAAGATCTGCCAGGACTCCGTTCTTTGCGAGCTGCATATATATAGGCGTACTTGCAGGATATACTGAAAGTGTGAACTCATCAGCTCCTATGCTCTTGCCTCTGAGTATATCGGCAGCATCGCAGATATTCTCATATCCACCACCGGCACATCCGGCGATGATTCCCTGCTCTACATACAACTTGCCATCTCTCACCTTATCCTTAAGTGTGAAATCTACCTTGCCATCAAGGCTTACAAGTGCACGCTTCTCAACATCATCGAGAATATCCATGAGGTTGGCATTCAGATCATCGATGGTATATGTGTTGCTTGGATGGAATGGCATAGCTATCATCGGCTTAACTGTTGACAGGTCAACATATACAACTCCGTCATAGTAAGCAACATCTCCAGGATTCATCTCCTTGTATGCCTCACTTCTGCCGTGGATATCATACCAATCCTTTATCTTGTCATCTGTCTTCCATATGGATGACAGACAGGTCGTCTCTGTTGTCATTACATCGATACCGATACGGAAATCTGCTGAAAGCTTATCAACTCCAGGGCCGACAAACTCCATAACCTTATTCTTGACATATCCGCATCCAAATGTTGCTCCGATGATGGCAAGCGCCACATCCTGAGGACCTACTCCCTTCTGTACCTCTCCATCAAGATAGATCGCGATAACGCCCGGCTTTGCAACATCGTATGTCTTGCACAGGAGCTGCTTTGCAAGCTCACCGCCGCCCTCTCCTATAGCCATGGTACCAAGAGCGCCGTAACGTGTATGAGAATCTGATCCAAGGATCATTGCTCCACATTCAGCAAGCATCTCACGGGCAAACTGATGTATAACAGCCTGATGAGGTGGTACATACACACCACCAAATTTCTTCGCACAGGAAAGACCAAACATATGATCATCCTCATTGATGGTACCGCCTACTGCACACAGTGAATTGTGGCAGTTTGTAAGTACATATGGTATAGGAAATTCCTTGAGTCCTGACGCTCTGGCTGTCTGGATGATTCCAACAAATGTTATATCGTGGGAAGTCATCTTATCAAACTTTATCTTGAGATTGTCCATGTTGTCTGATGTGTTGTGCTTCTCCAATATTCCATAGGCAAGTGTGTTCTTGGATGCCTCTTCCTTTGATGGAACGCTGCCGATCTTTGATGCAAGGACTGCACCAGCCTCAGCATTATCCTCAACCAGCTCTGTGCCATGCAAAAGATAAGCACCATTGTCAAATAATTTAATCATACTCTTCCTCCTGGTAATAGCTTTTTGTCTTTTTAGTTGGGATTACTGTCCTTCATGTATACAAAACCCCATGCTTCTTTACATGATACCATATTCCATTGATTTTTTAAACAGGATTATGTGTCAGTAACGCATATGATGGTACTTAGAGGTATGATTGGCCGCTTTTTCTATTGCCAGAACAAAAAAGAAGCTGCCACAGATGTCTGTAATCTGCAGCAGCTTCTTACGATAGATAAATGGCTATACCATATCAAGTAGCTTGAACAGCCATCTGAAATGGTAGTGTGCGTCAGATCACATATGCTGTACAACAGCCCTTTTTACAGGAACCACTGCACACCGCATACATCTTCTGACACTTTATAATCAATCTCCCCTCAGAGTCAATTATCCTGTGCTTACAATATTATCCGATTTGTATACATTTTCCAATAGGTCAGGCAAAAATCGACACGAACGACGTGTCTATCGACGTGAACAGCAAATATTTTTGTGTATAAAATACATATACTCATTTTCAACCTATTGTATAATACCAATATTGTATGTTAAAATACTATAGTTAACTAAAGAAAAAACATATTTATTATATAAATTTTTATATTTCAGTTACAACAGAGGAACCTTACAATGAACACTGATATGAACAACGATATGAACCAACAATCACCGATTTCAATGAATATACTTATTGTTGAAGATGACGCTATACAGCGCAGCGGCCTGAATCATATAATCGCCGAACACTATCCAGCGTTTTCTGTATTCACCGCATCGTGCTTCAATGAAGCCACAGCCATCATCGACTCCTCTAAATTTGACCTTTTTATGCTTGATATCAACCTTTGAGATGGCAAAAGTGGACTTGACGTGTGTTCCTATCTCAGGCGCAAACCTGAGCACAAAGACACTCCTGTCGTATTCATAACGGACGTAACTAACCCAAGTCTTGATGTGATAAACAAATATCACTGCCGATACTACTTTTCAAAACCATACAACAGTGATGAAGTCGTGTCGGCCATAAACAATGTAATGCACGGTTCAGAATCTATTCCGACTAAATTACAGCTCAAAGATATACAGGGAATCTTGTTCCATGTGATACCTCAGGATATTATCTTTGTTAGATCCGAGGGACACCACAAACACATTTTCACAGTAAACGGTGACTTTATTGTAACAAATTCTACATTTGACACGTTGATGGAAAAGCCTGATATTCCTCTTGTCAGATGCCATAGGAGTTACTATTTTACTCCCAGCTTCATACACAGCTACGATAGAGCAAACTGTCTTTTGATGCTGTCTGGAGTTCAGGGCTCCATACCGATCGGCAGAAAATATAAAACAGAAACAGAAAAATATTTGGAGAACAGATAATGGCTGCATATTTTGATTTTCTTTCCAAGATACTGTTTGATACCTTTGTATTTTTAGTATTCTTGATGGCGATATATAATGTAAAATTTTCCCAGATAGCAAAGAGACTTCCACCTTTGCTTCTGCTGACTTTACCAGTCTCTCTGATTGCCACAGTTACAGACTCCTTGTTAATATTCACACTGATATCATACATCTACTGCTTTGTATTCTACTCCCTGGTCTTCCGTTATCCGCCAATGAAGATCATAACGGGCTATGCACTGGCGCTTATAATCATGACAGTGCTGAACCTTATACAGATGGTTGTCATCATGCAATTCACAGACAACCCTTTCACCAATACATCAACATATGTAACTGAAAGTATGGCTCTTGTGATAGCTATTTTGCTGTACAAATTCGGACACATGAATAAGCTGTATGAAACCCTCATCATAAAAAACCAGGTTTTCAGGAATATAATACTCGCTGTATTTGCCTTCATGGTCTCCATTGTTTTATACCAGCGTATATCACCTAAAGATTTCATGAATGTGTTTATGTCTTTCCTGTTTACAACCATACTTATCCTCATTCTGTACGCTGGAATGTACAAGAACTACTTAAGTCTCAGGGAGTCCCAGAAGCAGCTGCAGTCATATGAACAGTATCTTCCTATTATAGAGGAGCTTATTGATCAGGTTAGAATGAGACAGCACGATTACAGCAACGAGCTTCAGGCAATAAGTATGCTGCCAATCAGCTACACCGATTATGAATCACTCTCTGCCGCTCTGGCAAAGGAACTTGATACTTCATGCAGCGATCATGTTATAAAAAATTCCTACCTTCTGAAGATCAACATGAAACTGATCGCCGGATTTCTGTTCAGCAAGATGAACCTTGCCCAGGAACGAGATATAGATCTCAATATAAATGTCAAGAATTCAACTCTCACATCAAAGGCTGCTGAGTTCGAACTCCTAGATACGATGAGTATTCTGGTAGACAATGCATTTGATGCCACCGAGGATGGAGGACATATAGAAATAGTGATCGACTCAGATGGAACGAAGACATCCATTGAGACTCTCAATGCAGGGCCTACACTCACCGCCACCATGCGAAGGGATTTCTTCACCAAAGGCTACTCGACAAAGCCGCTGAGGGATGGCAGATATTCAAGGGGGATAGGTCTTTATAAGTTAAAACAACTCACTAAAAAATATGACGGTGAGATCCTTCTCGACAATCAGACAGTAGACGGGCAGACTTGTATTCATTTTCTGGTCAGATTGTAAATATCGCTTTTATGAACATTTTAGACAGCTATGGGGTGATCCCATAGCTGTCTTTTTTGTTGGCGATGATCTCTTTCATATATACACATGCAGTATTTTTATCACTTTCTTCCCTGTTGTTTATGATTTTATGTTGCACAGCCCGTCAATATCTAACATTTTCAGGTGTATCCCCCATTATTCGTTAATTTTTTCTGTATTCACCTACACATCCTTAATTTTATTCTTTACTTATTATATATAAATGGTATAATCAAAAGGATTATTTTTCCTATTAAATGGAACTTAATGAGAAATTTTTGACAGGAGATGTAAAAGTGAAAGATACTATCGAAATCAGATGGCACGGACGTGGTGGTCAGGGTGCCAAGACTGCTGCCCTGCTCCTCGCAGATGTGGCATTCAAAACAGGTAAATATGTTCAGGGATTCCCTGAGTATGGTCCAGAGAGAATGGGCGCACCTATCACTGCTTACAACAGGATCAGCAGTGAACCTATCAGAGTACATTCCAACATTTACGATCCACAGTATGTGGTTGTAGTTGACGAATCTCTGATCGAACCTGTACATGTGACTGCAGGTCTCGCCGAGGATGGCGCCATCATTATAAATACACCTAAGACTCCGGACGAGGTCCGTCCACTGCTCAAGGGTTACAAGGGCAGGGTATACACACTTGATGCCAAGGATATCTCTCTGAAGACTCTCGGCAAGAATTTCCCTAACTCTCCTATGCTTGCAGCCATCGTTGCTGTCAGTGGAATCATGGAGGAGGGACCTTTCCTCGAAGATATGAGACAGTCATATCAGCACAAATTTGCCAAGAAACCAGAGGTTATCGAAGGCAACATGGAAGCATTAAAGCTCGCCTTCAGGGAGGTAATGAAGTAATGAGAACAGATATAAGCAAGATACATGACAATAGCAAATGGACAGAGCTCACACCTGGAAACCACGTATACGGCGGTGGCACATCCAAGGCATTTAACACAGGTGAGTGGAGGACTTCAACCCCTGTCCTAGACGAGAGCAAATGCGTACACTGTCTTCTGTGCGCACCTGTCTGTCCGGATTCATGCATTCCGGTCGTATCAGGCAAGCGTCTCGCATTTGACCTAGAGCACTGCAAGGGCTGTGGTATATGCGCATACCAGTGCAAATTCGGAGCAATCACTATGAAGGAGGGCAAATAAATGGCTATAAGAGAACGTCTTTCAGGAAATGAGGCTGTGGCACATGCTATAAAGCAGATCAATCCGGATGTTATGCCTGCATTTCCTATAACACCTTCAACTGAGATACCTCAGTTCGTTTCAACATTTATCTCCAATGGAGAGATCGATACAGAATTTATACCGGTAGAGAGTGAGCACAGTGCCATGAGTGCAGCGATCGGCGCAGAGGCTGCCGGCTGCCGTACACTCACAGCCACATCATCATGTGGTATGGCTCTCATGTGGGAGGAGCTCTACGTGGCAGCGTCCAATCGTCTTCCACTTGCCCTCGCACTTGTAAACAGAGCACTCTCCGGCCCTATCAACATCAACTGTGACCATTCAGACAGTATGGGCGCACGTGATACAGGCTGGCTTCAGATATACGCAGAGAACAACCAGGAGGCATATGACAACTTTGTTCAGGCATACAGAATATCTGAGCACAAGGATGTCAGACTTCCTATCATGATATGTCAGGATGGTTTCATCACAAGCCATGCCGTTGAAAACATCACCCTCATCGAGGATGATCTCGTAAAGAAGTTTGTAGGTGAATACACCCCTGAGCAGTATCTGTTAAATCCTGAGATGCCTATGGCTGTCGGTCCTTACGCCACATCTCCTTACTATATGGAGACTAAGATGGCTCAGAACACTGCCATGAAGAATGCAAAGCAGGTTATTCTTGACGTTGCAAAGGAATTCGAGGAGATGACAGGCCGTCACTACGGATTCTTTGAGGAGTACAGACTTGACGACGCTGACTACGCCATCGTTATGATCGGTTCTGCTGCCGGAACAACAAAGGAAGCTATAGATGAACTGAGAAACGAAGGCAAGAAGGTCGGACTCTTGAAGATCAGAGTGTTCAGACCATTCCCTGGTGAGGAGATTGCAAAGGCTCTCGCCCACACCAAGGCTGTGGCAATCCTTGACAGATCGGAAGGATTCAGAGCAGGCGGCGGACCTCTCTCAGCAGAGGTTAAGGAGCACCTGTATGACATTCAGGCAACCACAAAGGCTGTCAGCTACATCTACGGTCTCGGCGGTCGTGACTACACTGTGGAGAGCGCAAAAGGCGTATTTGCACAGCTTGAGGACATGATCGAGAACGATGCTGAGATCCCTCAGTATCAGTACATAGGACTTAGACAGTAGGAGGTAAGATGAAATGGCATATAATTTTAAAGAAGTAATGAACAAGCCTGAGCGTCTTGCTCCAGGTCATAGAATGTGTGCAGGCTGCGGTGGTACTATCACTGTCAGAACTGTACTCCGCGCCCTTCACGAGGGCGACAAGGCGGTCATCGGTAACGCCACAGGATGTCTTGAGGTTTCAACCTTCATGTATCCTTACACAGCATACGAGGACAGCTACATACACAATGCATTTGAGAACGCAGGCGCTACCCTCTCCGGTGTTGAGACAGCGTACAACGTTCTGAAGAAAAAAGGCAAGATAGATGACACATACAAATTCATCACATTTGGCGGTGATGGCGGAACTTATGACATCGGACTTCAGTCACTGTCAGGTGCCATGGAGCGTGGACATGACATGGTATATGTGTGCTATGACAACGGAGCATACATGAACACCGGTATCCAGCGTTCATCAGCTACTCCTATGTATGCTGACACAACAACCACACCAGTAGGCTCACAGTCAAATGGTAAGATGCAGAACAGAAAGGATCTCGCCCAGGTCATGGCTGCACACGACATCCCATATGTTGGACAGTCTACTCTTCTCGGCAACATGCGTGACCTCTACGAGAAGGCTGAGAAGGCTATCTACACACCTGGCGCAGCTTTCCTCAACGTCATGTCTCCATGTCCTAGAGGATGGAGATACCCTACAGAGAAGATCATGGACATCTGCAAGCTGGCAGTCGAGACATGTTACTGGCCTCTGTTCGAGGTTATCGAGGGCAAATGGATCCTCTCCTACTCTCCTAAGAAGAAGCTTCCTATCGAGGACTTCCTGAGAACGCAGGGCAGGTTCAAGCACCTGTTCAAGCCTGAGAACGAGCACCTTCTCGTTCAGTATCAGCAGGAGGTTGACCGTCGTTGGGAGGATCTGCTGTATAGATGTTCTAAGAATTAAATATTAACAAACGGACGAAAGAAATCCAGTCCAGTATATATACGATCACGTTTGTCTTCCTTCGTTTCCGCTTGCTTCTATCTGCATGCGGCTACGCACGCGATAAGGGCGTTGCGTGCTTCGCCTTAGCAAGAAGCGCTGAAACTCAGTCGACTACACTACCGATCGTAATATACACTGGACTGGATTTCTTTCTGTTCTTGAATATATTGTAATTCTTAGAACATCAAATCTTATCTTTTAATTTAGTTCTTAACTGCTGATTGTTGCATATTGTAATATACGGATTTTCTAGTTGTTTTGTATTCTTTACATGCAAGTGTATAATCACACAATAATGGCATCGCATACTTTATAATACGTTTTATTATTCAATACACATTATCTGTGTCTATTTACTCCAGATGATCGTAACCACAAACTTTCCATCTTCCATGGCTATATCCCCGGTAAAACCTGACAGGTCAAGTATTTTCTTCACTATTGACAGCCCCAGACCATTTCCTGTATGTCCGGTCCTGGCGGAATTGCCTTTTTTCATAGGCTCCCACAGCTCAGATGGATCACAGTCTATCTCACCATCCATATCATTTGATATGACCAGTCTGCCCACATCAATATCAATATTTACAATGCTGTTGTCTGACGCATACTTTACCGTATTCATGATCAGATTATCCAGCATGATATCCATGAGTCTTGCATCGGCGCGTATCTCAGCATGACCGGCGATTTCGCACTCTATATTCCTGTTCTCCAGTTCACCTGTATACCTGTCTGTAACCTGTCTGGCAAGCGCCGCCATATCCACATTGTCATTCTTAATAGTCAGTGTGTTTTCCAGCCTGATGTATGAGAGCATACCGGTTATCATCTCATTGATATATGAAACATTATCCAGTATAGAGGCCGTGTAATGCCTTGATTCAGCATCATGAACTATCTGCTGCAGGTTCTCCGCATATCCTGATATGGCGGTAACCGGGCCTCTCACATCATGTGCTATAGCTGCAATGATATTTCTGCGGGTCTCATCCTCAATGATCTCTTTTTTCTTTTTCCTGTAGGATATCACCGCCGTTATCACATAGCACAGAAGAACTAATGGCGTCATATATATAATGATACGAAACAGCCCCATCTCAGATCTTGTAAATGGATCCTCGTACATCGCAGCTGCAACATAATAATCGTTTCCACCAACAGTCACAGTTCTGCCTCTGTAGTAATATCCTCTCCAGGATATGTCCTCTTCATAATCTGTATTGGTATCCATCCCTTCCCTCTCAAATACATCATTCAAATATGCTCTTGAGCTCTCATACTGTTTTTCCATATTTACAAAATCCACATTGTCTTTCCCCTGCGCAACAAAGTCATGGTATATCTCCGAAACCGATCTTATATCTTCATATACCTGATCTTCTGACTGAACTTTGACAGCTGTTATACCTTCATCCGTGGATATCCACTCATAGGTTACACCATTTTCAACAAATCTGTCTCCCGGCTGAAAATCATCATCCCCTGAGCCTGTATCTGAGCTGTTATCTTCATCCTCAAGCTCAGCGTCATCCTCATATGCAGCATCTTCCTCAAACTCAGCATCATCCTCAAGCCATGCATCCTGTCCTGACAGCTTAACCCCATCGTCATATCTGTAAACCTTTGATACAAAATAAGGTGTATTGCATTTGCTGAGTATCCCCTCTATATCTTCCCGTATTTCCTGATCACTCTCACCATCTTTTATCACTCTGTACATTCCATTGCACACTGTTCTCACATCATTGTCGAATCCTGATCTCTGGTTGTAATTGACTATAGTCAATAAACCAAGTGCGGCTATGATGATCAGCATAACCATAACTCCTGCAACCAGAAAACCGCGCCAAAGTTTTCGCCTCACTATACGCTTAAGCTCACGTCTTACTGCCGATGTATATTTCTTATTGTTATTCTTTTTATCAGTCATATCGTTTTTTCTCCCTTTTTACATTCTAATCCAGACTTTCTAATACAGACATTTTTATCATCATTTCTTGCCTGATATAAATTATATTTCTTTCACCTGATACCCCTTGCCTATCACAGTCTTTATCTGCTTTCCTGCACTGCCTATACCTGCCCGGAGCTTTCTTACATGATTATCCACACATCTGTCGCTTCCTTCATAATCATAACCCCAGATATCAACGAGCAGTCTTTCTCTTGTGATAACCTTTCCCTTATTCTCAAGAAGTATCTTCAGAAGAGCAAACTCCTTTGGTGCAAGATCAACCTCCACGCCATTTACCTTCGTCATATATCTTGACGGATTCATGCTTATCGCTCCACATACCAGCTCTCCATTGCTGTCAGTCCCCTTGGATCTCTTGATAAGCGCCTTGCACTTGGCATACAGAGTTGCAAGTGAAAATGGTTTCACTATGTAGTCATCACAGCCCAGATCATAGCCCAGCATAATATCCCGTTCGGAATCTCTAGCCGTCAGAAATAATATTGGAACCATACTGTTCCTTCGCATCTCACGACACACCGCAAAACCATCCATCCCTGGCAGCATGATATCAAGCAGCACAAGATCAAATGTCTCCATCATGAAACTGTCCAATCCGTCATCGCCATTATACGCCACCTCGACATACATCTGACCTCCACTCTCTCTGACAAAGTAGTCATGTATGACCTCACTTATGTGTATATCATCCTCCACCAACAATATCTTGTTCAGAGCGAACATTTCCATTTTTGAAGTCTCCGAATTTTTTTCTGCATATGCGGCATTTATTGACGCCTCTATGTCATTTCTCTCCACATCATCACCTCCTTGACCTGCATATTAACAAACCGATATGACTTTCATATGTCCATTATAACAATTTACTACAAATATGTGCTATAGTGATATACATACATTGCATGGAGGTAGAAAACCATTTGAATTGGACCGAAGGACTTATTAACGCAATTGATTATATTGAGACTCACCTTATTGACGGTGAAGTATTAGACCAAAATACAATAGCCAGGCAGGCTTACTCTTCTCCCGACAACTTCAGGAAAGTATTTCATCTAATCACGGGATATACTATAGGAGAATATATCAGAAACCGCCGGCTTTCACTGGCTGGAGAAGAACTCATTTCCTCCAACCGCACGGTGACTGACATTGCACTTGAATATGGATATGACACACCCGAAAGCTTCACGAAGGCTTTCACACGCTTTCATGGAAGCTCTCGACATCTGGCCAGATACAGGATGTTATACTTGTCAGCATAGGATATCCAAACTCTTACAATTATGATGTCATCAGGAAAAGAGATCTCCAGACTAACCCTGATTCATTCTTGCATTTTATTGTAGATAACCTAATCCCTTATCTGGAAGAAATATACTCTGTAAACCCTGAAAATATGACTCTCACAGGACATTCCCTGGGTGGATACTGGGCTTACTACGCTCTGTTCCATAATGACACTATAGGGAAAAATACATTTACAAATTATTATATTGGCAGTCCTTCCATGTGGGCAAATACTGGCGGCAAATTTATATCTACGTACGAAGATGAATATTACAGCAGAACACAGACTCTGAATGCTAATGTCTATGTAACCGTAGGTGCAGATGAAGATAAAAATTTCATTTTTTCTATTGAGAATTTTTACAACGATTTACAAGAGAGAAACTATTCTGGTTTAAACCTAACCTACGAAAAAATAGAAGGCTATGACCATAACACAGTCTTTAAGCCTTCTATCAAAAATACCCTTCTTATGTTTTATAAAAAAGATTCCGAATAACTATCTGTAGAACCACCAGCATCCATATCTAGGCATGACTGCTCCAAGCTCACGGAGTGTCTTGCCTGATATGAGATCTGTGTATATGTCTGCCTGTTCCTCAGGCATAGTCCAGATGAGCTGATCCATATTGCTGAAGTTGAAGAATGCCCTCAGCTCATGTCCTGCATATTCCCTCACTATTCCGAGGACGCTTGCACATCCTGTCTCTATGGTGTAGACATTTGCATTACATGAAAATACATCATGCGATGCTCTGATATCCTCCATGTGGCGCAGCGCGTCAAATATCTTCATGGCTACAGGATCTTTATTTTCAACCTTGTCCCATGGGAAGTTTCCTCTGTGCAGATATCTGCTGTCCGCACATTTATCCGGATCATTCTTATAAGTATAATCGTTTGTCTGTCCTATCTCATCACCGCTGTACAGAACCGGAATTCCACTCTGTGCCAGCAGGTATCCATGAAGCATGAGATCACAGGCAATAGCCTGGTCGATCTTGTCTGCATTTGCCTCGTACTGTCCAGCCTCAAGTCCTGACAGGGACGCTGTCGTTCCACACAGACGGGCATCTCCGAGTCTAGGATCATCGTTATATAGCTCGCCTCTGGAATCACTGTTATATCCCTTTCCTGTGAAGTAATCATTCAGGAACTTCTTGTGTGCCACCTCATCTATACCGAACTGTGCCAGCCAGTCATAGTCCAGTCCCCATCCGATATCATCGTGGCATCTGAGGTAATTCAGGAACACATAATTCTTTGGAAGTGCACACACCTGATCCATCTGGCGCTTTAAGAGTCCCACATCCTTTGTGGCTATTGTGTTCCATGTAGACGCCATCGTGGTTACGTTGTAGAGCATATGGCACTCAGGCTTGTCAACTGTTCCAAAGTATGGAACTACCTTGGAAGGCTCCATAACGACCTCTCCGAGAAGGAGAACTCCAGGACATACTATCTCGCTGATTATCCTCATCATGCGCACAAGAGTATGAACCTGTGGCAGGTTACGGCAGTTTGTGCCTATCTGCTTCCATATATATGGAACTGCGTCAAGTCTTATGACGTCTATACCTCTATTTGCCATGTACAGCATGTTGCCTACCATGTCGTTGAATACCATAGGATTTGCATAGTTCAGATCCCACTGGTATGGGTAAAATGTGGTCATGACCACCTGATTGCAGTCATTTATCCATGTGAAGTTACCAGGCGCCGTAGTTGGGAATACCTCAGGCACGGTCTCCTCGTAAATATTTGGAACAAACCAGTCATCATAGAAGAAATATCTGGATCTTGCGACAGGATCCCCATTTCTCGCTGCCCTTGCCCACTCATGATCCTCGCTTGTATGGTTCATCACAAAGTCTAGACAGCAGCTTATACCCTGTCTGTGACACTCTGCAGTGAGGTCCTCCAGATCCTCCATGGTTCCAAGCTCAGGCTTTACCTTCCTGAAATCCGCAACAGCATATCCGCCGTCATCCCTGCCCTTAGGGCTTTCCAGCAGTGGCATAAAATGAAGATAATTCACACCACATGACTTCACATATGGAAGCTTTTCTTTTACACCCTTCAGCGTTCCCGCGAATGCATTTGTGTACATCATCATACCCAGCAGATCATTCTGCTTATACCAGTCCGGATTCTTGACACGGCTTCTGTCCAGCTTCTTGAGATCAGCATTTCTCTCCTGATAATAACCATACAGAGAATCACACAGCCAGTCAAATGCCTCCATGTTATTATTGTACAGCTCACAATATAGCCACTTGAGCTCATCGTATCTCTCCTCAAATCTCTTAATATATTCTGCAGTTTTTTTCACTATTTTTGAAGCCGCCATTTATCTTTCTCCTTTTCCATATCTATCTTCACGGAGACGGAGGTACCTGTCCCCTTTTATGTTAACTTACGGTTCTGTCAGCTATCAATGTTTCCACTTCGAATCTTTCCGGCATTACCTTGAGTGCGCCCTTGCGTGTTGTGATGATCGATGCTGCTGCATTTGCAAATGTGAGCATCTCCGTAAGTTTATCCTCGTCAAGATCATCAAGTCCATTGTCCAGTATGTAGTTCAGTACACAGGCACAGAATGTATCACCGGCACCTGTAGTCTCTATGGTGTTCTCCTGTATGAATGGCTTCGCCTCTGCCATCACACCACCATAATATGCACGGCTGCCGTCCCTTCCCATCGAGAGAAGTATCAGAGGTATATTATATGTATTCTGAAGGAGCTTTATGCCCTCATCGAAATCCTCTCTGCCTGTGAACCACTGTATCTCATTGTCCGATATCTTGAGTACATCGCACTGCTTCATGCCCCACTCTATCTGCTCATGAGCCTCATCCAGAGTCTTCCAGAGCGGTTCCCTAAGATTAGGATCAAATGTGATGATACATCCAGCCTCTTTCGCTGCTGCCACAGCCTTCTGCGTTGCAGCACGTGAAACCTCATATGTCAGAGACAGTGATCCAAAATGGAACAATCTGGTATCCTTTATAATACTCTCGTCCACCTCATCCGCGCTCAACATGATATCCGCCCCCGGATTTCTATAAAATGAGAAATCCCTGTCGCCATCCTCATATGTATGCACAAATGCAAGTGTGGTATGTACTTCACTGTCATACTTCAGATTGTCTGTATTGATCCCGGCATCAGCCACAACACCGGCAAGCATTTTTCCAAGGAAATCATCCCCAACTTTTCCCATAAATGCAGTCTTCTTGCCAAGCTTCTGCAGCATAGCGAGAACATTACATGGTGCTCCGCCTGGATTGGCCTCCATCATCATATTGCCCTGGCCGCTGAGCCCGTTCTGTGTAAAATCTATGAGCAGCTCTCCAAGTGCCACAACATCAAATCTCTTCATGGTACATATCCCCCTTATAATCTAAAATAAATACGTGCCTGTTTATTTAACTGTTTATCAGCAACAGCAATGCATGAAACATGTTTCACCATATATGTGTATTCTACATTTTATCATCGCTAGACGTCAAGATGATTTTTAAATATCTGTTATTTTTATTATATCAGACATGCGATTTTAGCATATGGTGATATCTATAATATTCTTGTATTTATGTAACACGAAGCCTTGTATATATTCACCACAGTTTCCTGCAATAGTATACTCAAGTTCATTGCTCACAAAAAAACATCCCCTGATCATCTGTAATCATAACCCGGGGATGTTCTCCTAAATCCGCATATATTCTCTTTCATATATCACTGTTTTGACAGATACCGCATTGTATTACAGTTTTGTCACATTGGCAGCCTGTGGACCTTTCTCTCCGTCCACGACCTCATACTCTACTGTGTCCCCCTCTTCAAGAGCTTTGAATCCTTCCATATTCAGTGCTGAGAAATGGACAAAAACATCTGTGCCGTCCTCATCACATATAAAGCCGTAGCCCTTCTTTGCATTGAACCATTTTACTTTTCCTGTCTTCATAATACTGTTTCCTCCTTAAAAACTACATGGATTCTTCAAAGCGTGCCACTCTCGCCCGCTTTTTATATACAAAAAGGGACACAGAACGATATTGTTCTGTGCCCCTTTGCACTTACACTGACATTATATGGCCTGTTCATATATATTGCAAGTTTATTTTTTTCGTGACTTTATATCTTTCCTGATGTCATTAGCAACAACCGTCACTGACTTTTCCATATCAGCTATATCATCCTTAAACCTTTTTGATATCTCAGATGCATCTTTCTTCAGCTCAGCGTTCTTCTTCTCTGCATCTTTCTTCAGCTCTGATACCTCTTTCTCCGCGTCATTCTTTATCTGTTCTGCCTTCTTCTGTGCAGACGCAGCCTTTTTCTTTGCAGCGTCCACACGCTTCTTTGCAGCAACCTTAGCCTTAGCCTCCTTCTTTTCAAGCTCAGGTGTCATATCTGTGTAATCATACTCAAACACGATGGTGGAAAGCGGCGGAACTGTGATATCTATGCTGTATGGCGTTCTCGCATTCTTCTTGTCTATCGCCTTTACGGCTTTGCTGTTCAGTCTGCCCTTACCGCCAAACTGTACATCATCTGAGTTCAGTATCTCCTTGTATGTGGTATAACAAGGAACCGGTATGCTGTAATCATCTCTCTCAACTGGTGTAAAGTTACATACGAACAGCAACTGTTTCTTCGGTGTTGAACCGCGCCTTACAAATGAAAGTATACTCATATCCGGATGGTCACAGTCTGTCCACTCAAATCCCATCGGATCAGTGTCATTTGCATACATCGCATCATTTGTATTATACAGTTTGTTGAGCGCCTTGACGTATCTCTCCATTCCCTGGTTAAGCGGATTGTCAAGAACAAACCAATCAAGACTTCTAGCCTCACTCCACTCCCTTGGCTGAGCAAATTCCTGTCCCATAAAGAGCAGTTTTTTGCCTGGATGTCCATACATAAATCCATAGGCCGTTCTGAGATTTGCAAACTTGTTCTCCTCGCTGCCCGGCATCTTTTCTATCATTGAACGCTTGAGATGAACGACCTCGTCATGGGATATGACAAGGACATAGTTCTCAGCATACGCATATGACAGACTGAATGTAAGCATATTCTGATTGTTCTGCCTGAAATAAGGATCCATCTGCATATACTCAAGGAAGTCATTCATCCAACCCATGTTCCACTTGAACAGGAATCCGAGTCCGTCCATGGATGCCGGTGCCGTTACCCCTGCCCATGCTGTTGACTCCTCTGCTATGAGATATGCACCAGGATTTCTCTCCTCCATGATGCGGTTTATATTCTGCATGAGTGCGATAGCCTCAAGGTTTTCATTGCCGCCGTGTTCATTTGGCAGCCACTGTCCGTCCTGCTTGCCATAATCGAGATACAGCATGGATGCTACAGCATCCACACGGAGTCCGTCTATGTGGAACTTCTCAACCCAGAACAGCGCATTTGCCGTGAGAAAATTGGCAACCTCGTTCCTGCCATAGTCAAATATATATGTACCCCAGTCAGGGTGCTCTCCTCGTCTTGGATCTGGATGCTCATAGAGAGGCATTCCATCGAATCTTCCAAGACCATGCGCATCTCTAGGGAAGTGTGCGGGTACCCAGTCAAGAATGACACTGATTCCCTTGCTGTGCATATAGTCAACAAAATACATAAAGTCCACCGCAGCTCCGTATCTACTGGTCGGTGCGTAATAATTGGTGACCTGATATCCCCATGAGCCATCAAATGGATATTCTGATATACCCATAAGCTCAATATGGGTGTAGCCCATCTCCTTCACATAATCTGCCACCATCGGTGCAAGTTCTCTATATGAATAGAAACCTGCATCATCGTCCTCAACCTTCTTGCGCCATGAGCCTAGATGCATCTCGTATATCGCCATCGGCATGCGCATTCTGTCAGTACGGCTGACTTTGTCTCTCTCTTTCATCCAGGATGAGTCCTTCCATTTGTAACTGCTTATATCAGCAACGACAGACGCGTTCTCCGGCCTCATCTGACACTGATTACCATACGGGTCAGCCTTGTATAATATCTCTCCGTACCTGGTCATGATCTGGTATTTGTATACCGCCCCTGGTTCAATGCCAGGAAGGAACAGCTCGTATATTCCCTCATTTGCCGTGATTTGCATAGGGTTTACATTTCCATCCCAGAGGTTGAAATCTCCGACCACACTGACACGTCTTGCGTGTGGTGCCCACACTGCAAAATATGTACCGCTGACACCATCTATCGTCATAGGATGCGCGCCCAGCTTCTCATATATATTGTAATGTCTGCCCTCCGCAAAAAGATATGTGTCAAAGTCTGTTATGAGTGATTCAAATGAATATGGATCTGCACTGTTCACAACCGTGCCATCCTCATATGTAGTTACAACATTGTACTTGTTACCATCATACTCCTTCTTCTCAAAGTATATCGCATACAGACCTTCGTTGGTCATGCGCTCCATATTGTGAACTTTCTTGCCAGTTCTGGATGTAACCTCTACTCTGATAGCCCCCGGCTTGTACACCACGATTATCTGGCCCTCTCCGTAATCGTGAATACCAAGCAAATGCTTTGGTGCATTGATCTTACTGGCTATAAGCTCATCATAGAGCACCCAGTTTATCCACTCCTCAATTCTTTTTCTCATACCTACCTCCATATTTTCCGGTCATATGCAGACTCTCCAATCCGCGTAACCGCATAAGTAACATTTATTTGAATTTATGTGGACGTGACTTTTTGTAGCTGATCACTCTCACGATGATCGTAACTGCCAGTCCCACAAATATCGTACCCATATAAACACACAGCACATTCACTCCAAGTCCCGACGGAATGATATCCGGCAGAACATCATGTCCGGGAAAAAGCACCGTAGGATCCCCGTCAAATATGAGTTTCTTCATGCCATATAATATGCCATTTTTTGAAAGGAGCATCATAAGAAAGCTTATGATACCTGTTATAACTCCCGCTGCACCGCCCCACACGACGCACTCATAGAGTCTCCTTCTCCTTATCACCACAAAGCAGGCTATAAGTATGACGATCGATATAAACACACCGTTGCTTGCCTTTGACTTTATATCCCTAAGCTGGTCAAGACGTATCTCATTCTCCGTTGAAAGGTAGATGTTACCCTTTCTGTAGTCGTCATTCTCCGTACCATCCATACCGTCACTTATTATGCTGTACTCTACCCACGCATCGAGATCTGATAGTTCTTCCGTCTGTCCAGTATTCATAACCGATGTTATCTTCCCATCTTTATAAGGCTTGTAGTTTACCTGCGAAACCTTTCTGACCATAAAGGAACACATGACCGCTGACGAAATGATAAGTATGACCAGCGACAGTGCCATTACCACTTGAAAAAATCTATATTTAGCCATTTGTACTTCTCTGTTTCCTGTTTATTTGCTTCTATAATAATACCATCTGTGTGTTTTGATGTAAAGGCGCGTAACAAAGTGTTTTGTGGTTTATGTGTCACTCACAAAGTCTGCAGTTTTACTTATATTTTTGGCATTTTTTGTTTAATTATACTTGACAAGATTTTGTGTTTCATCTATTATATGTGAGTATGTTTACATTGAATTGTCCGTGTCCGGTTTTAATGTAAAACCTTATTATATTTATTTAGAATTTATGGAGGTAAGAATTTTGGCTAATATCAAATCTGCAAAGAAGAGAATCAATGTTATCGAGAAGAAGACACTTAGAAACAAGATGATCAAGTCTAAGGTTAAGACTGTTATCAAGAAGGTTGAGGCTGCTATTGCTGCTGGTGATAAGGTTGCTGCACAGCAGGCACTTGTAGTTGCTACATCTGAGATCAACAAGGCTGCTTCAAAGGGCATCTACCACAAGAACAACGCTGCTCGTAAGGTGTCACGCCTTGCAGTTGCTGTAAACAAGATGGCTTAATCTTATACAGCATGATAACTAAGTAACTTTGACAGAGGATTAGATATATTAAACGGCTGCATATATTTGAACCAATCATAGTTATATAAAAAACAGCATCCCACAAGGATGCTGTTTTTTCATGCCCTTTTAAAGACCTCAAGGTCTTGTCATGAACCAACATGATCTATGTTCCTGTCGTTACTGCCCTATTCACCTTCTATCTGCACAGTGAGTCCCCACGGACATATTCTGTTCGAATCTACAATTATCCACAAGACCGGAACTCCCTGACTCATCTCCTCGGCCGGCCATTCTGCATATCCATCAGTCAGGATGATTACCGCCCGCGGAAGTTTCTCATCCATATTGTCTACCATATACTCAAATATGCTATCAAAATCCGTTCCACCTCCACCCACAGGTTTTATGTCCATGAGCGAATCGACATCGTCAAATTCTACAGGCTCCGTGACCTGGAGGTCAAAAAAGCTCAGCATAGCCTTGAAGCTTGTGAACTGCATGACCGCGGACTTAAGTTCCGCGTATACAACTTCAAGAGCTTCATCTTCCACCGATGCACTGGTGTCAACCACAAACCATATATCCTCCACACTGTACGACTCTGTCTCATTAAATGCCGGAAGCAGAAATTCGCTGTCCGAGTATCTTCTATCCACCGGATTAAAGCTGTAATCATAATCATCACATGCAGTCTGTACAAAATCATGCAGAAGTTCCCGCCAGTTGACACGTCCAGCATCCGGCAGTTCTGCCGCCAGTCTCCTGATCTCCATCGGCATTCCTGCAAGACCTGACTCTCCCGCATCATCTATCGCCTGTCTGAGGATCCTGTTGAGCTCATCTACAAGCTCCTGATCTACCTTTATCTGTCCCCACAGATCGTGCCGATCAAGTGGCTGGTTCTTGTTCTCCTTATTTGCCTGAGCTGCAGGCTGCATTGAACTCTCATCTCCTCCGGGCAAAGACATTCCTCTGACCAGTAGCATGTCATATATATCCTCCGCACTGTACAGGTATCCCTCCTTGCCATCGGGAGCCTTGTGCATAACTTCACAGCCGTCAACCGCAAATGATGTGACACCCATGCTTTTCATAATATTTGAATTCACGACTATGTCTGCCGCAACATTGTATATCTCACTTATTTTATCCGCACCCCTTATGCAGTGTCTCAGTACATTGTGCATAACCTCATGCATCATCACAAACTGAAGCTCCTCACTGCTCAGTCTGAGGACGAACTGCGGGTCAAATATAAGCCGACTCATATCAGTTGCAGCCGTACCACAATCCGCAAGAGCAACTCTGAGGTTCATCAGTATTGATCCATAAAATGGATACAACATGACTATTTCGCTACGGGCTGCACTTATCGCCTCTATAACCTCTCTACGCTCCATATACCCTCCTTAGAATTTACACTGATCAAGAAGTTTTCTGTTGTTCCTCACAAAATCGTCTGACTTCTTTATCCATGAGATAAATGCCTCCGCATTCACGAGCATATCGCGAAGTCCTTCTATCTGAAGTATATTCCTGTATGTACACACGATGTAATCCTTCGGAAATCCATTTACAAATCTGCACATATTATCAAGTTCTGTGAATGATAGTGATCTGTCTCCATCCATTTTATATGCAGATACAGCATACGAAATTATCCCACTGATCAAGGCAAAGAGAACATCCGGAGCTCCCGGATATGCTACCTTCCGTCCAGCGAATATATCCTCGATCTTTGGGAGCTTGCTGTATACCTTGCACCAGGCTATAAACTCGGCGGCATCCCCCTCCCCTATATTTGCCTTTATCAGTCTGCTGTATGGACCTGGATCCACTGTCTCTCCAACCGCATTCAGAACATTGCTGACCGCCATCCAACTTCTCGGTGTCGGGTATGCAAGCACATCCAATCCTACCTCGGCCCTGCAAAGCTTTGAGGAATCATAGGACAGATATCCCAGAATGAGTGAATTTACCCCATGGTTGAGCGCGTATCTCATCCACGATCCCGCACTTACCTCTATCTGAAAATGCATGAGTCTGTTTGCCAGGGCATTTGGCATGCGGTATGCCACTGAGCGGTCTGTCGTTCTGTTTCCTGCTGCAATAACTATCGTGTTATCTGGAAGTCTGTGCTCTCCAACTGAGCGATTGAGGGTTATCTGGTATGCAGCCGCCTGAACCGATGGAGGGGCCGCCGTCAGCTCATCAAGGAACAGCACGTTGATCACATCATCCGACGCATCCATATCAAATATTCTCGGCATCAGCCAGTCAGTAAATCTGCGCTGGGCATCTGCCACCGGAACGCCTCTGAGATCAACCGGAGAAAAGAGCAGAAGCCTTACATCAGTGACATTCACCCTCTTGTCCGCAGCCGTTCCAAGCCTGTCTGCAAATTCTCTGACTCCATCACTCTTTCCAACACCCGGAGGTCCCCACAGCATGGCCGCAGGGATCATATTTATCGGATATCCGGCTTTTATCGTCGGAACATACACCCTTGTCATTTCCTCCACAAAATCATCCACCGAAACCGATGGTATGTTCATATTGATATCGTTACTCATACCGCAATGTCTCCTTTCAAGGTCTTATCAATATCTGCAAGCTCCGAGGCGAGCCTGTCGACTTCCACATCATACTCATTTCCTCTCTGTATCTCAGACTGTGCCATCTCTATCTGTTTTATAAACTGCTCACGCTCATTGATCGCCCTCTCCCTTTCCTGAGGCAGATGCTCCAGCACATTGTCTATCCTCTTTGAACAGCCAACTCCACGTCCGCCAGCCATCTTCACCTCATAGGAATTGCCACTCCCGCTCCTTAGCAGCACATATGGCTTAGCCGGATCCATCTTCTTCGGAAGCACCACGTCAAACCCCTGATACTTTTCAAAAAAGCGGTCATACTCAGCAAATGAATTATTCTCCAGTGCGTACATAAGATCATCACCAAACATGGAACGATCATCTTTTGTAACCGGATGCTTATTTATATGATAGTACCCTGCATCGTACTCCATAGCTTTTATGCGTCTCTGTATTGCCCGAAGTCTTATCGGGGCCATGTCCAGCCAGTCCTGCTGACTGATAAGCTGCTTTCTCCTCTGTCTCTGATTGATGCGGGCACGCTCGAGACTGTTTGACACATCAACCCTCTGTCTTATCAAAGGATCACCTATGGCAAGTGCCTTTATCTCAGAATAATTGAGAACCGTATCCGCAGTGTCCGTCTCCTCCCTGTGAACTGCGGACATCGTACCCGACAGGAACTGGGCTATGAACTTCTGCTTGTTCTCAAGGATCTGCCATGTATAAGAATCAAAGCTTGATTCTGTGACATACCTGTATATGAACACCTCGCTGTTCAGGTTTCCCTGTCTAAGAATACGGCCCTGCCTCTGAACCATATCAGTCGGTCATTTTTTGCGGACAGTTCATACATGCTATCCTTTTCTGTTCTCTGCTCCTGCGTTTGCTCTCGTTTGATTTCTCCCTCCGTATCTTCTTGGCACAAGCAGGACAATACCTTGATGCACCAGAGCCCGGGACATATTCAACGCCGCACACCGTACAATTTTTAGCGGGCATTGCTGCCCACCGTTTTGTAGGTATGATATGTAATTCATCGACAAAGCCGATGAATTTATAGTAAATCTTGATTTCCTGCTTCACTGTTCCGTCTGCCATCTTCTCACGCTCCGAAACAAGTATCTTGTCTATGAGTGCGTTTATAACTGTTGCATCCAGTTCTTTTAAGCCTTGATAATTTCGGATAAGGGCGAGGAAGTCACGGATTCCCCGTGATTTCTCGTAGCTTTCATTAAGAGTTTCCGTCACCTCTTTCAGCCTTGCTTCAATTTCAAGCTGCTCTTTCTGGTATTTCCCCGACATCATCTCAAAATTCCGCTCGGTAATACGCTCCATGACCTTATCCTCGTAGAGAGAGGAAAACAGCCTGTCCAGTTCCGCAAGGCGTTTGTTCAGCTTCTTACGTTCTTTCTCTAATGCTTTCGCCCTGCTCTGGTCTGTTTCCGTGAGCCGCTTTTCTATGGCCCTGACCGCCTTTTCATCATTCACTGCCATATCCGCAAAACAGTTGATGTCGGCAAGAACGGCATTGAATAAATCCCTTGCTTCTATATTGTGGGCACTACACTCGCTTCTTCCGTTTCTTGCATAATTATTACATGAATACTGTACACAGTCGATAATCTCTGGGCGTTTCCTCCTGTGTACGTTCATTGCCCGCAGAGCACATCCGCAGTCCACACACTTGATAACGCCTGCAAAAATATTTACAAATCCTCCCTTGTTCTGTGGAAGCCTACGACTTGTAATAAGCTGTTGGACAATATCAAATTCCTCCTGCGTGACTATTCCCTCATGGGTATTGGGTATCACTTCCCATTCTTCGGGCAGCTTAGAGGGGCGTTTCTTGCTTTTCATATTGGCGGCAATCCGTTTGTAGCCTACAAGATTTCCCGCATATATCGGGCTTCTTAAAATGCTCCTCACGCTGTTCCCACTCCAAATATAGCGTTTGTCCTCGTTCCCCTCAAAATGACGTTCAAAGCCTGTTTCGCCACGCTCCGCCGCATAAGCGGCAGGGCGTAGGATATGCTGTTTATTAAGATGTCTGCAAATTTTGGCAACTCCATTCCCTTTTAATGCAAGGTCGAATATCTCTTTTACAACATGTGCCACTTTATCATCTATCAGCAGATGGTTGTGGTCGGCAGGGTCTTTGATATAGCCATAAGGGGCGGTAGTTCCCATGAATTTCCCCTGTTGAAACCTCGCCCGATATGCCGATTTTATCTTAACAGATATGTCAGCGGCATACATTTCGTTTAAAATGTTGCGGAAAGGCGTGATGTCCATAGCAGATTTATTCAAGGTATCTACGCCGTCATTGACCGCTATATACCTCACGTTATGCTCTGGGAAGAAAACTTCCAGATATAACCCACAATCAAGATAGTTTCTCCCCAGACGGGATAAATCTTTCGTAATCACGCAGTTTATCAGACCGCTTTCAATGTCTTTTATCATATTCTGGAAACTTGGTCTTTGGAAATTTGTACCAGAATAACCATCGTCCACATACGTTTTTGCTATGTGCCATCCCTGCTTTTTCACATAATCCGTGAGGATGGATTTCTGTGTCGCAATGCTCGCACTCTCGTTATCCGTACCATCGTCTTTAGATAAGCGGCAATAAATGCCGACTAAATAGATTTTCTTTTCTTCTTTGATTCCTGCCATACTGTAAAACCTCCGTATCTGTCCTATCTGTTTTCATGTCCCATTGCGTACATTCTAAGCGGACAGCCCCTCATTGTCGAAGGTGTCGCCCTCGGCAATCTTCTTCCGAATATCCTCGGAGATAATCGGGACAAACGCTTCTGTAACGGTCTGTGTGCCGACATATTCACGGCTGATTATCATCTGCACTGGTGCTTTTGGCACGATACGCTTTCTCTTTTTATCTGCTTTCTTATCCTCGCCCATACTTAAATCTTCCTTTCCAGACAGGGCAGGGAAGAGTTTGGAAATGTCCCCGCCCTGCCAATCAGATACCATTAATCCTCGCTGTTTAATTCTTTCTGTAATGCTTTAAGGAGTGCCGCCGCTTCATCAGCGTTCAGCGTGATTCCCTTGCCGCACTTTTCACGGTTCGGGGAAAAGCTGCGGATGTCATACTTCGGCTCTTTCCCATTCCATGAAATGAGATTGATTTCCTTTGTGTAGCCACTGTCGCCCGTAGACAATACTGCGATTTCCTTTACGATTTCATACTGGATTTCTCTCATTCTCCATACCTCAACTCTCTGTATTTACTTCCCGAAAAAAGAAGATTAGCGGCTGTCACGGTTGCGTTTCCTCTGCAACTCACGCTCCAAAAGTTTGATGATGGTTTCCTCCATCTGCTTCGGCGTTGTGTTCTTCGGAAAGTATTTTTTCAGCTTGCTTGTGTTGATTTTCAAGGTTTCTTTCTGGTTGCCCTTTTCCTCCGTCATAATCGCAAATATCGTATCCATGTCAAGCCGCCCGCTCTGGCTTAACTGTTTCATCCGCTGTGCCTGTGAGAGTGAGGGCGTTGCTTCTTCGCTCTCCATCGTGGCAAAGAGGTTTTCCTGCTCGTCTTTCTTCAAGAAGGACAGTTCCACCGCAGGCGTGAGGGCGATTTTCCCCTCGTCCACCATCTGCAAAATCGGCGGTATCAGTTCCGTCAGGCGGATAAAACGCTGCACGGTCATCCTGCCCACGCCGAAGCCCTGTGCCACCTTGTCGTCCGTCCGCAACTTCGTCACAACTTGTGACGAGGTTAAGTCTGTGCGGAAACCCTGCCGCTTCATGGCTTCGGATTTCATCTTGTAAGCAAACGCCCGCTCCGATGGCAGGATATTCTCACGCTGCAAATTGCTGTCTACAAGGGTGATGATGGCTCGGTCACGGTCTAAGGGCAGGACAAACGCAGGCACGGTATTTATCCCTGCAAGTTCAGAAGCACGGACACGCCGCTGTCCTGCAATCACTTCATAACCGTCCCCGTCCTCTTTCGGGCGTGTGATTATCGGCGTGACAATGCCAAATTCCTTGATGCTTTCCGCTAACTCTGACAGTGTTTCATCTTCTGCCACATGAAACGGATTGTCGGGGAACGGGTACAAGTCTTTGGTCTTTAACACCTTAAAATCCTGTTTCTTCATTCACATATCTACCTTTCTTTCGCTCTGCTTCTATGATTTTTCTGCAATTCTTCCAACACTTCGGGCGGTATTTTTGACAGCAGCCGCCCCATCTGCTCGTTGGTTCTCTGCAATTCAAATATCTTCTGATTCGCTTTCTGCACCTTTAGTTCCTGCTCGTACTTTTCATCACGCATACGCCCCGCATAGTCTGATTCCTGCCCAATTCTCTCTTTCAAACTGTCGATATACGCCTGCTGTTTCCCGATTTCCTTAGAGAATTTCTCCACGTCTGGCAGCCATGCAGAGAGTAAATCTAACGCTTTATCCCTTTTCTTCCCTGCGTTAAAGGCGTTGATGTCGGATAGGGCAGACACGATTTCTTCATACTGTTTATCAAGCCTGCCGCCTAATTTATAGAGCCATGTGGGGACGTGTTTCCGCTTGGTTTCCATTGAGGACTGCCCCCGTTCAAGCTGATTCCACCGTGAGGACATCCGCTCATGGTAGGCGGTCTGCCACTCGGATAATGATTTCTGGTTGCCTAAGATAGCTTTCGCTGACAGCTTATTGTCTGGCGTAATCGGCACAAAGCAGAGGTGCATATGGGGCGTTCTCTCGTCCATATGGACGACAGCGGAGAGGATATTCTGCTTTCCAACACGCTCCGAAATGAAGTCAAGAGCCGTCTGGAAATACGCTTTTTGTTCTTCGGGCGGTAACTGGTTCATAAATTCTGGTGAAGCTGTGATGAGCGTTTCCACCATCATCACGCTGTCTTTCCTTGTCCTGCACCCCGCTTCGGCTACCATGCGGTTAATCTCTTTCTTGTAGGTGTACTTTGGTGGTGCTATGAGATGGTAATTGTTTTTAGAGCGTTCCATATCTATATCTGGGTTGCTTTTGTAGGCTTCTTTCTTCCGCTCGTTGTGGCGTTCACAAGCCGCAACGCCGCCCGCTTTTCGTTTCTGGAAACGCAGGATTGCATAAGGCATAGGCGGATTCCTCCTTTCTTTCGGCGGGTGACCGTCCTTTGGGGTGACAGCGGTGACGGTGGTGACAGCAGTTTTGGGATACCCCCTGCCGACTGCCGCAACTGTCACCCTCACCCCCTGCATGACGGTCATGTCGATGATGACGGTGTTTTTGGGATACCCCCCTCGCAAGAGCCGTCACCGTCATGCCGCCATTCTTTTATCCGAAGCCGTAAGGCGTAGGATAGCAGGGCACAGCCCTGCCTTAAGGGAGTCCAGAGGGAACGTCTGGCACACGACTTTGCAGGGCAAAGTGTAGTGTGTTACACCCTGTAAACGCAGTCGGAAAAATCGGAATGATTTTTCTGACCGCAGGGGTGGTTTTACACGACCGAAAAGGGCGAGTAAATCTCACGCCTGCATTTTGCGTTTACGGGGTGTTCTCCCGTAGGGATGACAGCGGCAGGGTATCCTAAAATCACTGTCACCACCGTCACTGCTGTCACCCGCAGGGCAGAGCCGCCAGCTTTACATGGCTTTAAGCGTCAATGACAGTAACAGGGGGGTATCCTAATATCGCTGTCACCACCATCACCGCTGTCACCCGCCCTCCTTGCAAGGGCAATCCGCCTGCCGTCTTTCCTGCGGCTGTACTGGTAGCAGATACGGTTCTCGCTTAAAAATGTGGTGCGGTATTCATTCAGCCATTTCGTAATCACCGTGGGTATGGTTTCCGTTTCCCCCATAGCGGCTAACAGTTCCGTTGCCGTGCCTATCCATTCTTCCTTATCCCTCATAAAATCCACCAACCGAAAAAGGACATCTGGTATCGTTTCTTTCGCAAGCTGCTCCTGCGTTTTCCGCTCCACAAGCTCCCAACGGCAATCACGGAAACGCAGCGTGTATTCCTGATAAGGCGTGTCCCTGCCCGTCACATACAGCTTGGCGGTGTCAGACGCACGTTTCTCCTTTTCCAGAACAAAGGTAGCGTCCGCACTCCCCGTTAATCCTGTCGTCCCAGACACCTTGTTGAACACGTCGCTGTCATTCTGCTTTCGGATGTGGTGTACGACAATGACCGCCAGAGAGTGCCTGTCGGCAAAGTCTTTGATGAGGGAGATGTCCCCATAGTCGCTTGCATAGGCATTGTCTTTTGAAGCTGTACGGACTTTCTGCAAGGTATCAATGACAATGAGCCTGCTGTCTGGGTAATCTTTCAGATAATCTTCAAGCTGCACGATAAGACCGTCTGACAGCTTGCAGCTTGCCACGGCAAAGTGGAGCCGCCCGCTTGCTTCGTCCGTCAAACGAAATAACCTGTCCTGTATGCGGCAGAACGTGTCCTCAAGGCAGAGGTAAAGCACATCGCCCTCCATTGTCGGCATATCCCATAAAGGGATTCCCTGCGACACGCATAAGCATAGCTTCAGCATGAGCCAGCTTTTGCCTATCTTCTGTGAGCCGCAGAACAGCGATAAGCCTGTCGGGATAAGGCTGTCCACCACAAAGGATGGTTTCTCAAGCGGTTCATAAAGGAGCGTTTCGGCGTTGACTGTCTGTAACTTCTGCATGGCTTTCCTCCTTTCGGGCGGTGTCTTTGTTTTCGTTGCACATAGGCGTTGACCTCCTTAAAAATAGATTTACTCCCACGGAAAAAAGTGAGAGTATGTAATGCCGCCAATCCCACACAAATAAAAAACAGATTTCTTTTTCGGGCGGTGTCGGTCACGGTTGGAGATATTTCTTCAATTTCCGCCTTTACTTTCTCCTTTGCAATCGCAACAGATTTCTGTATTGCCGAAGCGGTGCAATGCTCCATAGCGGCGATTTGGTAAAAATTGAACTCATACTCGTAGTAGAGCAGGAAACGCCGCCTTTGTATCTCTGGAAGGCTCCCAACCGCCTTATAGAGCGTTTCATTCCGTTCTTCCTCAACCATGCGTTCATCAAGGCTCTTAGGCACACGCAACGCCCGTCTGTAAAGGGTTTCGTCCCATACCTCGTTAAACTCCCTGTGCCGCTCGTCCCATTAGAAAAGATTCCTGTTCCTGCGCTCCATCTGCCGAAACTCCATAAAGAACTGTTCCGACACTTCCAACTCGTGGGATTTGCCCTGCCCGTCCTTAAAGCTGATAAAATACCTTGTGCCGCTTTCCGTGGATTCCTCCCGAAGCGTGTATGCCTTAACCCTGTATGCCATCCTGTTGTCCTCCTGCAAAAAATGAGTGAGGGGATTTCCATCCCTCACCCAGTAGCCCGCAGGATGGCAGGCTGTTTTAGAAGCTATAAAATTTTCCGCAGCTTCTTCCGCAGATGGTCTAACCTCGCATAGATGGCACCAGTCGTCAAATGCACAAGCGGGGCAATCTCCTTTGTGGAATACCCCTGCATTTTCAGCAGGACGATTTTCAAGGTACGCCCGTCCACCGTGACTAATACTTGATAGAGATTTTCGCTCTCAATCTCTTCCAGTAACTCCGCAACCGTACCCACTTCCGCCTGCCGCTCCCTGCCTGCCATGTCCTCAAGATATTCCGCAACGTCATTCGTCCATCGGTAAAACCGCCTGTTGGAATTGAAGTCTGCCCTGTCCGCCATGCGTATCTGCTCAATGGTCGCTTCATCAACGCCGCACTCACGCAGCAGCTTTTCCTCCGCTTCTTTCCAGATACGCCATTTCCTGTCCTCCCGTCCGTGGTTGTATGCCATTCTTACTTCCTCCAATCAGAATTGATTGAGAGGGCAGAGAAAAGCCCCCTCATCTTCCCAAAGGAAAAAACAAGGGGGCTGAACGCCTTAAATTTTAATTTTCTATTATCTTTCTTAGTTTTATTAGGATTCTGGCTTTGCGTTTGTTTACAACGCTCTGGGTTATGCCCAACCTCGCCCCGACTTCACGCTCGGAAAGTCCGTCAAAAAAGATTGCCTGTATCAGCTCCTGTTCACTATCCGACAGCAAAGGCAGGGCGGCTTTCAGCCTGTCCACCATGACCGCATTGACAACGGTTTCTGCAATGTCCACCGCTTCATCAGTGATAAAGTCCAGAGGATTCCCCTCGCTGTCCGTAAATCCGTCGAGAGATAGCAGTCTATTCTTTGTATCTAATTTTTGCAGATAACGCCACCGTTCCTTGTCACGGTAGAAGTCTGTGTATTGCTCCCTCACGACTTCAAGCAGACAGCCTTGAATGGGGATAAACAGCTTGTCCATATAGGTCTGGTCGGATTCCCTGCAACGGCAGAACTCCGTGTAGGATAATTCCACATAGCCGCCACTTTCTCTGATATATACCTTTCTTGGTGCATATTTCACCATAAATACCTCCCATCTGAATTTTTGAAATGTAAAAAATCCAGATGGAGAGGCGGAGAACGACACCGCATATCAGAAACAGCCCTACGGCACTTTCCAACAAAAATCGACAAAAGAAAAACCGCAAAGGCTCTGTGACCTTTACGGTTATAGGAAATAGTAATTCTATTGTATGGAGATTGTACTTCTACTTTCAAGGTGAGAAGTACCGTTGCACTGGCAGAAATTTTTTTAACTGGTTTCCTGCCGTTCTCTGATATGCTATGTATTGATAAATTTTGCTTCGTATGAGCAGATAGATAACTGCCCGAAAAAAGGACATAAAAAAATCCCTCCAAATTTAAAAACAAATTCAGAGGGTAATTTAGGGTATAACAAAATAACCCACCCGAATATCGTTTTTTTTATTTGGTGAGTTTGTTCTTTCAAATACGAAACAAAAAGAGCCGATGATTCGTGAATTGTTCCACAATTTCATCGGCTCTGCGTCTTAAGCGTCTGGCTCTTTGATGACAGTTATCTTCAAGTTGTCAACTTTAATCAATCTTTCTTGTCTGCATTTTGGACAATAAAGGGGATAATTCTCCAAAACAGTGTCCTTCCTAATTTTATTACGGGTTTTGCTCCCACAAACAGGACACAATATCCATTCGCATTTCATCATAATTAGTCTCTAATCCTTTCAAATCTCATTTTATATGACTTTTGCAAGCTGTTAAGCTAACTTGTGGAACATATGCCGAACCTTATCTATACGGCTATTCGGGCGGCGGG